>Ga0315274_10000224_pt1 | contig 87305 bp, 74 predicted proteins | sample YL17G02_20_MG_FD_203700 | JGI IMG/M metagenome (GOLD analysis project Ga0315274, IMG submission 203700) | Sediment microbial communities from Yellowstone Lake, YNP, Wyoming, USA - YL17G02_20 | ecosystem: Environmental > Aquatic > Freshwater > Lake > Sediment | place: USA: Wyoming | collected...
CTGTCACATACACATTCCCCGAGCCGTCAACTGCAATGGAATCTGCATAATCATCACCACTTCCCGGTCCGTTATATCTTTGAACCCACTGCTGAACACCCCCAGGATTGTATTTTATTGTCGCATAGTCATAATATGTTCCGCTTCCCTCACTACTACCTGTCACATACACATTCCCCGAGCCGTCAACTGCAATGGAACGTGCCCAATCATTGCTATTTCCCGGTCCGCCATATCTTGAGACCCACTGCCGAACGCCTGTGGAATTGTATTTTATTGTGGCATAGTCATCAAATGTTACGCTTGAATAAATCACACCTGTCACATACACATTGCCAGAACCATCTACTGCGAGTGAATATGCAGAATCATAAACATATCCCGGTCCGCTATATCTTGATGCCCACAGCTGAACGCCTGCGGAATTGTATTTTATTGTGGCATAGTCAGAAGCTGTTCCGCTTCCCTCACTACTACCTGTCACATACACATTCCCCGAACCGTCAACGGCAATGGAAAATGCATAATCCCAATCACTTCCCGGTCCGTTATATCTTTGAACCCACTGCTCAAGACCCGATGAATTGTATTTTATTGTCGCATAGTCTTCATTAGATATTCCGCTTCCCCAACTCCTACCTGTCACATACACATTCCCCGAGCCGTCAACGGCAATGGAACGTGCCCAATCATTGCTATTTCCCGGTCCGTTATATCTTTGAATCCACTGCTCAACACCCGCAGGATTGTATTTTATTGTCGCATAGTCAGAAGATGTTCCGCTTCCATCACTCCAACCTGTCACATGCACATTCCCCGAGCCGTCAACTGCAATGGAATATGCCCAATCCTCATAATTTCCCGGTCCGTTATATCTTTGAACCCACTGCTCAACACCCGCAGGATTGTATTTTATTGTCGCATAGTCAAAATCTGTTCCGATTCCCTTACTCTCACCTGTCACATACACATTCCCCGAGCTGTCAACTGCAATGGAATATGCATAATCCCAACCATTTTCCGGGCCATTATATCTCGCTACCCACTCTTCAGTTACCTGTGAAAAAACATTAAGAATTAATAAAAAATTAATAGTTAAAATAAAAAAGATAAAAAGAATGGGATTTTTTGCTCTCTCAGAATTAGAATTAATTGAGTTCATATCTTTTCTCCCCCTTAATCTCATGCTTTTAAATATAGATATACTAAATGGGGAAAATATAGAAAATCAATAATTATTAATTTTTAAACATTCATATTATTGTATTGAACTCTGTGGCTGGATAGTTAGATAATTATATATCTTAGAAGAGCAGACCTATGTGTTTGCCCTTTAATATACTCCTACTGCTCTCAAGAGGGGAATTTTAAGGATGTTTCGTGTAATTTTGTGTTGTTTCGTGGCTATGCAAGTTAGTTTTTCAGAAATATAAAGTTATTTTAGTGGTTTAGTTGTCAATTCTCTTAATCTTCTAATTCTTTCTTCGATAGGGGGGTGGGTGCTGAAGAGGTTGTTGGCACGGGCTTCGAAGGGTTTGATGGGATTTACAATATAGAGATGTTGTGTGGCTCTGTTGGCAACTTCAAGGACTTCTTTATCATTAGCAATTTTATCAAGGGCTGATGCAAGTCCTTCCGGATACCTTGTGAGCATTGCCCCGGAAGCGTCTGCAAGATATTCTCTTTGCCTTGATACTGCAAGCTGAATAATTTTTGCAAATATCGGTGCAATGATTGCAAGTATCACAGCAATTAATAACAATATAATTTCTCCTCCACTGCCTTTTCCTCTTCTTCTACCTCTTCCTCCAAACGACATACTCCGCATACCAATTCTCCAGAATCCGTCACAAAGCAAAACTATGGCGCCTACTAATACTGCCATTAGCATTGCGAAAAGAATATCATAATTTTTTATATGTGAGAGTTCGTGAGCAATGACGCCTTGAAGCTCATCACGATTGAGTTTATCTAATAAACCTGTGGTCACAGCAACCACACTATTTTTCGGATTTCTTCCTGTGGCAAAGGCATTGGGGGCTGTATCGTCAATTATATATATCTTTGGCATAGGTAAGCCTGATGCAATGCATAACTCCTCAACAATGTTGAAAAGTTGAGGATGGTCCTGTTTTTCAATTCTCTTTGCACTGCTCATTCCCAAAATCAGTGATTTTCCACCAAAGAAACTTGTGAGGATTAGGAAAAATGAAAAGATGAGTGCAATGACGATCCCAAATTCACCTGAACCGTAATAGGCACCAAAAACATAACCGACAGCGACTATTAGAATCGCCATTACAAAGATTAGTATCGCAGAATTTCTTTTATTTGCTGAAATAAGTTCGTACATAGTTTTGAATTATTTCCCCGTTTTCACGAGGACAGGTTTTGGAGTGCGAAAGCTTGCTTTCGCTTTGTTTTGTGGAAGCTTGCTTCCATTATAAGGAACGCATATATGCGTTCCCTACATATAGGCGAGACCAAGGTCTCGCAATACAAAGCGGTAGCAAGCTACCGCACTCCACATTATGATTATAATGTCTCGTTCCCAAGCCCCCCTCTCCTTAATCCTCTCCCATAAGGGGAGAGGAAAAGAATGGTGTCATTGCGAGGAGTATTGCATTGAGATTTTGAAATACTTCAGCTGTAGCCGTTGAATTTATCCAACTTGTGTATTTCGTGTAATGAATCGCACTGTTACAGTTGGTTTTGGTTAGTTATACAGAATATCGTATTAAATATAAGGTGACGAAACCATTGCGTCCTTATAGGTTTTTAAACAATCACTAATAAATCGTCCAATCGCTAACATCAGGAGGAAGATTACTAATACAAGTTTGTAAATTGGGTCTTGGTCCAATATTTTGGGAAATGGGGTAAGTTCCTGCTTGTTGAGGTGATGAATAAGTTGTTAACAAATTTCTTACTTGCACTGGAGTCAATATTTGCCCTGAATAAAGAGACTTGTAAATACCTTCCAATGATGCAGCAGCGCCAGCTATAATAGGTGAGGCACTTGATGTGCCAGCGAATGTTTGAACATAATAATAATCTGCTCCCTCAGCACTATAAAGATATCCGTAACCAGTTGTGCAAACGCCTTCACCCCATCCCTGGACATCGACCCTCGAACCGTAATTAGAGAACACTAAACGTGAACGGTCAACATCGGAACCTCCTGGGACCGCACCAGCACCTACTATGATAGCTCCAGAATCTCGAAATGAACGAGTAAATTTATTAGCATAAACAATATTATCTAAATCCTCTTTTCCATTACCGCCCGCTTCGACTACGTTTATATTATTTGATACAGCGTTTACAATAGCGTAATAAATCGTGTCATCATACTCAACTGGAACAAGACCATCCTGAAGTAAAGGATTGGTGTAGTTGGGTCCGGGATATTGTTGTTCAATTAATATAACATCCCCAGCAGTGAGATTGGAAACCGCAATAGTAATAGCGCCAGCAATGTTCCAAACAGGAGTGCCATAATAGGTACCTACAGTTTTAAGAGTACAATTATAAACAATTCCTTTAACACCCCAACTATTATTAAGTCCACCCATTTCTCCCAAAACTGCCGTTCCATGGTCATTACCATAACCGGGATCAACATAATCTGTTGTCAAAGAGGCTTGTGCAACATAATCATTATGATTGTAGTTCCAATCATATTCAAGGTCACATATACTCACATTTGTTCCATCGCCACCAGGTTGTGTCCATGCATATACTGCATCAATGCCACCGGTCGCGGCATTTAAATAACCTTGAAACGATTGATAATCGGGAGGTAAAGGAAGTGGCATAGGCTTCAGTACAGGTTTTGCAAGTTCCACAATGTCTAACTTATTTAAGTTATCGATATATTTTTTAATATTTGTTTTTTCTGGAACCTGCAAAAGAAAATATAAATTTAAATCTGTTAATTCCTTACCGGTATTGGCTTCACCCACCATTTTCTGTCTCATTATTTCAGATTCGGGTAAATCAATTAGTTTACTCCATTCTGCTGATGGACTATCAGCCAAAATCTGGCGAACAGGACTCAATATACCTGAACTGAAATCGTTGAGTTTTTTATTTTCCACCTTAATCTTCAAGCCATCTTTGAATTTTACTTCAATAAGATTATTTTCGTACCAGGGTTGAATTACGGTTTCTTTAGGCTTTTCAGGCAGCATTCGTGGTGTAAGAGAAAAAGATAAGTTCGATATGAAAATAAAGAATAAAAATAATAATAAGATACAAAATAGCGAATAATAGGAAAGATTTCGCTTGTTAAAAAGATTCATCTTTATATACCTCTCTTTTTTTATTTTAATATTGTCGGATTAGAATTGCACTTTAACGGCTTCTTTTTCAGGGGCACCTTCGGGGAGTTCAAAATATTCTTCCATCTTAAAGGTAAACATTCCAGCCATTACATTATAAGGAACCGATTGAATGGTTTGATTATACAACATCACCATATCATTATAGAATTGACGGGCAAACGAGATTTTGTTCTCTGTGGATGTGAGTTCTTCCTGAAGAGCCATCATATTCTCATTCGCTTTAAGATTGGGATAATTTTCCACAACCGCGAAAAGCGACCTCAAAGTTTGCGAAAGAAAATTCTCCGCTTGTGCCTTATCTTTTAATGAGGAAGCATCAATGGCTTGCTGACGAGCTTTTGTAACATTTTCCAGAACTGTTCGCTCGTGTGCCATATAACCTTTTGCCGTATTAACAAGGTTTGGAATGAGGTCATATCTCCGTTTAAGTTGCACCTCAATCTGAGCCCAGGCATTCTTTATCCTTGTCCTCAAAACAACTAACCTATTATACATCCCTATAACAATTATTATTAAAAGAACAATTATGATAAGTAAAACGATTCCTCCCATTTATATCCTCCTATAAATATATTTATTACCATTGATTGTGATTAAAATAATAAGTGTGAAATAGTCTTAAAGTCAATATAAAAAACATTAGGCAATAAGCTAAAACTGAATGTAATATAGATGATCAATAAATCAAGTTATTGAATTTTATTCCGAAAATAATAAAAAGAGAAAAAAATTAGTTAAAAACTTGACGTTTACATTATATAATTATTATACTATGTAAAATTATTTCTTAAAAAATGAAAATAGGAGATTTTTTATGCAGTGGGAAAATTTAACATCGGAAGAATTTGCAAAGGCAGTTAGTTTGACTGGTGTTTGCATTATCGCAATGGGTGTGGTTGAAAAACACAGTGAACATCTACCGCTCGGGACTGATTATCTTAATGGACATAAAATTGCTTCTATGGCAGCAGAGAAAGAACCAGCTGTGGTCTTTCCGCCAATATACTATGGACAAATTTATGAGGCACGTTGCTTTCCAGGAACGATTACTCTTAAACCAACTTTACTCATAGATTTAATTCAAGGAATTTTTGATGAAATAGGTCGCAATGGATTTAGAAAAATTATTGTTTACAATGGGCATGGTGGCAACAATTATTTCTTACAATTCCTTACCCAATGCAGTCTTTGGGAAGAAAAGCCTTATTCAATCTATTTACAAAAGGATTGGCTAACAGAAAATAGAAAGGTAAAATGGAATTCAATTCTTGAAACAAAGGAACATGGACACGCTTGTGAATGCGAGACAAGTATCACCCTGGCAAATTATCCCGAATTGGTAAAGATGTCAAAAGTATCGGATACACCTGCTGCCTCATTAAAACGATTGGAAAAAATGCCTCCCACTTTTGCAGGGATTGGATGGTATTGTAATTATCCAGAACATTATGCGGGTGATGCAAGAAAGGCTACCAAAGAAAAAGGGGAAGCTTTACGCCAACTTTTAGTTGATTCTCTTGCAGAATACATTGCGGCTGTGAAATTAGATAGAATTGTTCCTACTTTAACTCAGACATTTTTCGAGCGTGAGAAAAAATTGAGAAAATAAAGAATAATAGTATATAAGACGATTGCTTAATTTAGAGACTTTTGGGTTGAAAGAAAATTCCCATTTCTTAGTATACAATATTATATAGAAAATCAGAATATACTTACAATTTATAATTGAAAATGAATAAATTACAATTTTGTTAGAGATCTATAGTTTTTAATTCTTGACAAAAAATGCCATTATAAGTGAATATATAAGTAGATATATTTAAAAGAAGTGAAAAAGTTTGACAATGTGCTTTATAATTGAAGATAGAAAAAGCAAAGCTTTATATTTTAAGAATATACTTTTATCAACCAAGTATTTTGATGTGTTTAAGTGTTTTTATTAAAAGAGGTGTTTTAATATGTTTAATATTGATTTTGTACAACTTCGCAGTACTAGAACATATCTTGAAAGGGTTGTTAACGTTTTTTTAGGTATTGGTTCTATATTGGACATATATCCAAGTAGTAAGAAATATGGCTTTCATAAAGAGATTCTTAATATATCTGATAGTGAAGCCATACGTCAAGATTGGTTTGTTGTTGGTAATGATATTAGAATTGCATTAAGAAAAATAACAAATGATATAAAGACTCATGACTGACAATAACCTCCCCAATAACCTCAGTTCAAAACAAAAGGAAGAGACATCAACTGTTTCTAATTCGCGGACAGACGAAGAATCGCTATTAGCATCAATTGAGGCTTCTTTTTCTGGTCCTCTTCCTCCTCCACAAATTTTAGAACATTATGAGAAAATTATACCAGGATTAGCTAATAGAATCGTTAATATGGCTGAAGAACAAGGTAGACACCGCCGCAAAATGGAAGGGAAAATTATTGAGGCTCAAATTTTAGATTCTAAAGAAGAAAGAATCGAAAGAAGGATAGGGCAAATTTTAGGTTTTATGATAGGTTTTATCGCTCTTTTAATTAGTGCATATATATCAATAAATGGTTCTCCCATTACAGGATCAGTCATTGGAGGTGGTGCTCTCGTTAGTCTTGTTTCAGTTTTTGTTATTGGTAGAAGAAAAGAGCAATTTAAAAAGGAAGAAGTAATTAAAAAAGAAGAACCGAAGAAAGAGGATATTAAAAATATAGATAATTAACAATTTTAATAATTTTTTCCTTATCATCTGTGTATATTAATTAAATAATTAAGTTTTTTGGATTAATAAAAAGAAATTCTCACCAACAATATTATAGAAGACTTTTCCACAAATAGACTCCTTTTTCATATAGCAAATCTATCTTTGTAAAGTTATATTGATCATATTCTAAAGTAATATGAAAGAAAGGTTATTAAAATGAACTACAAACGAATTATTCCCTGCTTGGATGTGAAAGATGGTCGATTGGTGAAAGGAGTTAATTTTGTAAATTTGAAAGATGTTGGTGACCCTGCTGAAAATGGTGAAGCTTATAGCAAAGCCGGTGCTGATGAATTAGTGTTTCTTGATATTACTGCAACAATTGAAAAGAGAAAAACATTGATTGATGCTGTCAAAAGAACTGTTGAGCGAATTTCTGTGCCGTTGACTGTGGGAGGAGGAATACGAACGATTCAGGATATTCAGGAACTAATGGATGTTGGTGTCTCAAAAGTCTCTATTAATACTGCCGCTGTAAAAAATCCGAATTTTGTTAAGGAAGCCTCGAATGAATTCAGTAGCGATAAAATCGTTGTTGCAATAGATACAAGAAGTTCAAAAAATCTTCCATCAGGTTTTGAAGTGATGATTAATGGTGGCAGAAAACCCACAGGAATCGATGCTGTTGAATGGGCAAAGAAGGTTGAAGATTTCGGTGCAGGCGAAATCCTGCCAACAAGTATGGATGCAGATGGAACTCAGGCGGGATATGATATTCCAATGACAAAGGCAATAGCAGATGCAGTGAAAGTTCCCGTTATAGCATCAGGAGGTGCAGGAACTCTTGAACATTTATACGAAGCAATCACAGAAGGACACGCTGATGCAGTCTTGGTAGCATCCATTGCTCATTTTGGGAAATACTCAATTAAACAGATGAAAGAATATCTTGCTGAGCGTGGGATATCGGTTAAATTGTAAAAAAACTATTTTTGACTGGATATACAGGATTATCTGGATATAAAATAAAAATAACCAATCCAGTTTATCTTGTTAATCCTGTCAAAATATTTTTATATTATGGGGAAGAAGATGATTGAACTAACAGACAAACAAATTGCTGAGTATTTTCAACGTTGTTACACAGCAGTTGATGGATTATGGTTTATAAAGTTGGAGGAGAATGATGGCTTTGACACCGCACTTGATATTGATGATGAAGTATGGAAAGTGATGCCAAAAATTCAAGCGCGAAAGCTAAAATCTTTTTGCAATTTGGATAAAGGGATAGATGCCCTTTTAGAATGTTTTACAACAAAATTGCATCTTGAAGGTTTTAAGTTTAAGGTCGAAAAGTTAAATGATGAAAATAGTTTCAAAATAATTATCAATGAATGTCCGTGGCATAATACAATGGTCAAATCAGGACGAGAACATTTATCAGGAAAAATCGGAACACGCATTTGCAAAACAGAATATTCTGTCTGGGCAAAAGAATTCGGCGATGATATTCAGTTTGAATTAGAGTCACAAATCTGTATTGGATCTCAACACTGCATTTTAGAATTTATTCGTGGATAATAATTTTTAAATAGCAACTTTTAATGTAATTACTTTTTTTACTGGGAATGATAGAGATAGATTTTGTTTTGACAATTTCAAGTTATAATTTTCTTTTGATGGTTTTTCTTCCATTGTGATAACGGAACATTTCTTGATATTAAATCCTGTTTGAATCTTACAATTTAGTTTTCGTTTGGTAGGATTATAAAGCCGCAAAATTATATCCCTGCCTTTATCTGCTTGTTTAAGTCCACTCAATAGAATATCTGCAGGAGTAACTTTTATAAAACTTTTTTGTGACGGGAGATTCTTTTTTTCGGTTCGAGTGCTTTGACCAACTAATAACGGTAATGAAAATTGTTCAGCATGTTTTAGAACTTCACCTTTTTGCCAATCGCCTGAATGAGGGAAAATCGCATATCGGAAAATATGTTTGCCGAGTGATTGGCTTCCTTCCATTTCTGGTAAATGTTCCCAACGATATGAAACAGTGCAAAGGGTAAGTTCAAACGCTCGAATAAGTGTTAATGCAATCGTTCGTTTCTCATCATCAATCGCTTCATATTCTCTGATACCATCACTAAAAATTGCTAAACCATTTTCATCATCACTCAAATCAACGAATCGGAGTAGGGGATAGGTAGGATTTGATCCATACCGATAAGGATGATTTTCATCTCTATCGATTATTCGTTCAACCACATCAAAAGCCTGCTCTGCGCAAGAATGTGTTGCTTTTAATTCTGTCGGAAATAATATTCGCAATCGATGATTTTTATGCTGATTATCAAGATGTGTTTCGACCTCAAGATATGGACAATTTATTTTCAACGTAAAATATGAATCAATTATTAAAGGTTTCTCTAATTCACTTCGCCAGGTATCATTATATGTGGTATCGTGTTCTAATCTTTCCGGAATCATCATCTCATAACGGGTATGAATCGTGGCTGATAAGTGAGAATTTTCCTCAATTGAAATTTGGACTGGAGAACCAATTGAGGTTATGATTTTATCCTTGGATGGAGCATGTCTTGTCCAGGGTTCTCCTGCCTCACCACCATCTTCAAAGATATGAAGACCTTCAAATACTTTGCCCGTTGATTTATTTAATAGAGAAAGCGTTCCATTATAATTAAATTTAACATTTAGAAAATCATTTTCGAGTTCAGTTGCGGATTTTGCTATGGATTTTTTTAGAGGGATGTGTTCTCCATTACGAACTACGAAAGTTTTATAACCTAAAGCTGGGACTGATTCAGCAAGAAATTGTATTTTTACTTCATTGCATTTTAAGGCATTGGTAATATCCGTATAACTACGAATGACTTTTTCGGTATCTCTTCTTCGACCTTCGAATAAATCCATTTCCTTTGCCTTATTGTCAAATAGACGAAGATGAACAATTCCTGTTGATTCTGGAACGTCCATGAATGCTTCAACAACCTCCGTGCGTTCAAATAGTGTGGGATTAAATACAGTGAGAATAATTTCATTAGGTTTGCAGAAAGATGTATCAATCTGTTTTTGTATTGCTCCTAAAGAAGAATGTAAAAGCATATTAGAAATATTTATTACCTGATTTAATCGATAAGTTGCATCTTGCTCTACAGCATCAACACCACAACCTCCTATGGTATCATGAGGTTGACTTTGTAATAAATATTTCCAGGCAAGTTCCAGATATTTCTCTGGATAATCTTCACCTGTAAGATAAGCAAGAACAGAAAATGGTTCTGCCCACCGTTGAAGTATTTTTTCCGCTTTTTCTGACAATTGTTTTTGACGAGGTCTGTTAGAAATGACATCACCAGCAAGAGTAGAAAAAAAGCTAATCATCAGTGGACTTCGCATCTCACCTTTGAGAACATTAAGTTTCCGATCTTTAAGAAAACTTTTTAATTCTTTAACAAATTCCGGAAGAGAACTGAACTTAACTTCCTCACCCTCTTTAAGATTATTCTGAATTTCCTTTAATACTTCAGCTTCCAGAGCATCCGGCATAGAAGTGTCCATTCCTTGCATTAAGGGAATGGCAGGAGTTGTGAAATGTTTACGTTCTTTTTCGATGAGTTCTCTAAAATATTTGTCTACACTACTGGGATCATAAAATATTTTTGGATCCATTAAAAAATAATTATCATAACGATTCTCTTTATTTATTAATTTAAATGGAATACCACCTTCACTCCAATCATAAAGGCGGTCCCAGAGCATTTTCCCTTTATAAATCACCGGTCTCCATACAAACATATAGAAATTATAACGTGCTGCACATCCGAAACGACTTGCCAAAACTTGAGTTCCATCAGGTGATTCCCATATAAATTCAGACGCAGGTGAACTTTTATCTGTTATCCCACGATAAAATAGAGCAGTGTCTATGCCAAACCATTGATAAATTTGCGGGAGCTGTGAAACTTGTCCAAATCCAAATGGTGTGTATCCAACTTTCATGATTTTGCCATATTCTTTTGCGATTTTATGACCCATAAGAAGATTGCGAACTACCGATTCACCAGTAATACAATTGCAATCAGGCGCAGTATACCAGGGTCCGATGAAGAGCCTTCCTTCCATAACTTCTTTTATAATTCTATTTCTATTTTCAGGTCTGATTTCGAGATAATCCTCAAGCGGAATAGTTTGGGAATCGAGCAAGAATTTATAATCAGGAATTTTATCGAAAATATGTAAAAGTTCATCTATGAAATCAACAGTAAGTCTTCGAGTTTGTTGAAAATCCATTCCCCATTCCCTGTCCAGATGCGAATTAGGAATAAAATGACCTTGAAGAATAATGTTCTTATTTTTTCTGTTCACTTTTGTTTTCCTTATTAAATATCTTTGTGTTCTTTGTGAGCTTCGTGGTTAGATTATAAACCAAGAATATCAGCTTTAGACCAATAAAAATCGAGTGTTTTAGTTGCTTTATCTTCCATAATGATATTGTGACTTTTTGTTTTATTATGAAGTGAAAATTGACAGGTAACTTTGTATTCCCCAATCGAGAGATTTTCAAATTGATAATTCCCATCCTTATCTGTTGTTTTTTGAATAGATTGTTGTGGGTCAGCAATAGAAACAATTGTGATAATAGCACTGGGGTCAGGAACAGTCCCTGTCCGATTATCTTTAAATACTTTAACAACTCCGCTAAGGTTACCCAATTTAGGTCTTATGCGTTCTGCTTCTTCATCAGCAAGTTTCTTTTTACGAAGTTCTTCTTCATACCAGTATTGTTCAGAAATTGCCTTATTCTTCAGTTCTAAAGCAATATTTGCAGTGTAAGAATTCGGATATTTATTTATAATGTCCTCAAAATATTTTATTGCCTTTTCAAACTCTTTATTATCTATGAATCTTTTTCCATCCGCAAGCATTCCATCTGCTTGTTTTCTTTCTTGAGCAATGCTAATGATATTTTTAACTTCCTCTGAGAGCCAATCATCCTGGACTTTTAAGTTAGAAACTTCATTACAGATTTTAATTGCTTCATCATAATTCAAATCATTAATTTTGATTCGTGCCATACTGAGCTTATAGAGAGCAGTTGCATAAGGAATGATAGTTGAATGAGGGTAAGAATCAGAAAGATAAGAAATACCCGCTCTTACATCTTCATAATTACCTTTTTTATATGCAGAGATTAATTCATCATATTCATTTTGAATTTTTTCTTCTGTTCTAATAAGCTCAAGTAAATCATTGGCAGATTTATAATCAGGGTAGAATGAAAGCATTTTTTCTACTATATCACGTGACGCCTTGAAATTGCGATTATTAAAATGTTTTGTAGCAATAGTAAAATCTTCTGAAAACAATGTCTCGAGTTCCCCTTGAGCTTTTTTGTTATTCGGTTCAATCTCAAGGACTTTCTTAAAGGCAAGTTTTGCAAGACCAAACTGGTTATTTCTTACCGCAATTAAACCAGCAAGATAATACTTGTTCGCATCATTTCCAATATCAAAATCAGGAGTGAAATTTCTATAGGTTTCTTCAGGATATACTTCAATCCTTGTAATTAAAATTTGTAAGGCAAGTTCCTCTTTTTTTTCCGAAGCATATTTATTTATTAATGAATCAGATAATTTTATTAATTGTTTTGAAGAAAGGGAGAGATATTTTTCTTTATCCAGAGAAATTGCCTTAAGATAATGGTCATAAGCTAATTGATTTTTCTCTTCATTTTCGTAACATTGCGCAAGAAGATAATTAGCTTCAGGATTATCAGGTGCAACTTTTACAGCTTCCTCCAAATAAACTAATGCTTCTTTTTTATTGAGCTTATCAAGAAACGCCTTAGCTGTGTTTATTAGCTCATCAGCATTTTTACTGATTGATTTAGTAGGAGTAGGTATTGGAGTTACTTCAGGAAAAGAAAATTCCTTTTTGATAATTTCTTTTATTTTATCTCTTTTTATTCTTAAATTGACCTTTTCAGCAGTAGTTATATCAATGAAATCTTTTGCATCTTCTTTAATTATGCCCTGAATCTCTTGACCATTTTTCAGGATAACAACATCAGGAAAGATAAGTAAATGAAAATACACAATTATCAGGATAATAAGAAAATATTTTCTTTTTAATAACATCATAAAGAAAAACCAAGAAAAATAATTGCATTACATATTAACGTTCTTATTCAATGTTGATCCACCTAATCTGAAAAGGTCGCCAGCACTAACCGTGCCATTGGTTGGATCATAAAGTAAATCTACTTTCGTTGGTCTCACTTCAAGAAATTCCACATAATTATCTTTTGCATCTGGACCGTAGCTTTTTACACCCCAAGCCTTGTGTTTACTATCAGGAAGCCCAACACACTCCGCCCAATCTTCATAATTAAAATACTCATACGTTTTATTATCAAGTCCAATTCTAAAAACATCTCGTTGATTAACATTTTCCAGATAGCTAATAGGGGAAGTGAGATAAAAGAGATTAGACAGTTCGAAGAAGTATTCATTATTCCTCTTATTGGGAGGATAAGAATTTCTGTCCACAGCATACGTTTCCAAAGCGAGAGCAACAATTCTATGGTCATTTTTAACACGTGCAACTTTAGCTCTGGTCTGAGCCTCAAGAAAATTAGGCACAGCTATTGTCGCAAGGATAGATATGATTGCAACAACGACTAATAACTCAATAAGTGTAAAGGCTAAATAATTTTTTATTCTCATAGTTATATAAAAAAAATGATATATAAAACAGCGAATTGAACGAATCCTCGCGAATTAATATACTTCATAATCTATATTATGATGGACAGGATATTTATCCTGTCCACAATTTTGGTGCAGGATATATATCCTGCGCTATCTTGTGTTGTAACGTATACTTTTCAAAAGCCTGTAACATAAATGTCGTGTTACAATTTCCTTATCTTATTTTTAATGATATACATCTCAACTTAAATGTTGCATTAATTTTATTTTTCTAATTGAACCTACACTTAAAGTAAAGAACAAATTTATTTTAAACCTCTTTCTTTTTCAAGTTGATCTTCGACTTTATTATTTTTCACTGTCTTTGTAAACTTTACAGTTTGTTATAATATATTTTAATATGATGATTAGGGTTATAGAAGATGAGCTAATAATAATTCTTCTCTTAACTCATCAACTCTCTGCATTTATTCTTAGAAAACATTCTCTATCCCAAAACCTCTTTCTGATGAGTTTAAGAAATAGAAAGTGTAGTAAATGATTGGTATTTTCGCAAACATTAATAGTCTACATTACAAAAAAAATAAAAATTTTTCTTGATTATCAAATATGAATATAGTTATAAATAACAATTGTTTTTATAGGAGTAGGTAAAAATGAGATTACTTGCTCTTCAAACTTTAAATTTTTTTTAACAAAAACTTTTATCAAAAGGAGGTAAAACAAAAATGATTAGAAGCGGTGAAAAAAAGATGACTAAAAAATGTCTCTTTTTATCTTTTGTGGTAGCTTTTTTAGTTTTAGGGCTATTTTTAGTTAGCATGAATTTTGTTCTTGCTCAGAATGAGGAGGCGAATCTAGCGCCTGGAACGGTAATCAAGCCAGCAGCAATAATCCAAGTTGGAAAGGCTCAGCTACGAACACCTAAGATGATGGAAGAAGCTGAGTATACATTGGGTCCAATAATTCCTCAAGACATTCCGTTTATGCCAACGATGGATCCTGAGGAATATGATGCAGCTAAAGTTTATGCAGAGGCTCAGGCAAAAATTGACTCATCAGAATCAGAAGATTTACCCCCTCTGGCACCCCCCATTTTAAAGACTTACAGCTTCGAAGGGACTAACCAGTCAGCGTCTGGAGGAGCGTATCCACCTGACACTCATGGTGCTGTTGGACATACTCACTATGTTCAGATTGTGAATTGTCGGGTTGTCGTTTACACTAAGACTGGTGCTTTTGTCAAGGGTACCCCGCTGAATTCTTTCCTTGGGTCAACCGAGTTTGTGTTCGATCCTCGCGTAGTTTACGATCCGCAATGGAAACGTTGGGTGATAGTAGCTTCGAGGAGAAGCACTTCAGCCACCGATACAATACATCGTTGGTTCCTTGCTGTCTCACAAACCAGCAATCCGGCTGGCTCTTGGTGGGTCTATTGGCCAGGTTTTTACGGTGGTCCCTTCAATGATGGTGATTGGTTTGACTATCCACAGCTTGGTATGAATCAGGATGCGGTAATCATTACATCAAACATTTTCGATACACCAGCTGGAGGATATAAATTTGCTGTAATGCTGTCAATCGCAAAGGCCCGCATTTATAATGGCTTAGGCTTCTCAGTACCCATATTCACAGGTCTACGCGGTACACTCGCACCACCGATTGTTTTAGACCAGAATAAAGATGCTTACTTCGTTACAGCTAATGATTACCTCAATTTACACTTATACAGAGGAAATAATTTGAGCAACGCTTCTGAGGCAACTCTTGTTCTTCAAGCCGCTATAAATGTAACTGATTACGCTGTACCGCCAAATGCTCCACAAATTGGTACCACTCAGAAAATCGATACACTTGATAGAAGGTTCGAGAATGCAAGTATGCAATATGGGGATTCGCTCTGGTGTGTTCACACTATAAATGCTGGGGGATATGCTACCCCAAAGTTTTATGCAATTGACACTGAGGGGGCAGGAGCAAATACCATCAAACAACAAGGGGTCTTCTATGAGGGCTCATATTCGTATGACTTTAATGCCTCGATTGCGGCAAACGCTTCAGGTTATGTATTTGTTACCTGGAACTCAACTGATACTACAAATTCCACTACAGCATTACGTCATCAAGCCAGAATACGTTATTCAGGTAGGGCGCCTGCGGACACACTCGGATTTATTTCAGCTGGTTATACTTTGTTTACAAGTTCCGTACCTTTGACAGGTAATCCCTCTGGCACTGCTGGCGTACAACGGTGGGGAGATTACTCAGCCGTATCGTTAGACCCATCAACTTCTAACATGATGGCGTGGATTACGAATGAGAAAATAAATAGCGCAAGTGTTTGGGGTTCACGAATTGCTCGCATAGGATTCTAATAGAAGTATTAGGTGACGGAGGTTAAACCTCCGTCACTTTTTTTATTAGGTAGAATTAATAATGAGAATAAGTATGAGATGTGGATTGCCTGTGCTGTTGATGGCTTTAGTTATTAGTATAATCATGGGGTGTGACAAAACCCCTGGCATTAATACACAGAATAGCAGAATGAAAAAGGGGGAGGGGGAACTCATCGGCAAGGTGATACGGGGTCCAATATCCCCAGTAATGACAAAAGATATGCCTTCCCAATCAGTGCCTGCCTCTGGTATAAAACTTATAATATTAACATCTAAGAGAAAACAGATTACTTCAGTAATGACTGATGCACAAGGTGAATACAGAATTAGCCTGCCCCCAGGGACTTACCGAATTGAGACGACCTCTCTTGCTGGTATCGAGTTTACCAAAGATTTACCAGCCATTGTAAATATTACTGAAGGTCGAAAAACACGTTTAGATATCAACATAGACACCGGTATACGTTAGAATCTTTAACGAGATAAATCGGTAATGTCCTTTCTAATCTTTAATTAAGCCTATATTTGAAAGTCATAAGCATAGTTCACTAAAAAGTGAACTAAATGTTTGATTTTTATGGATTGGTTGATATTTGTTAGTTTTCAATTGTTATATAATGATCCTTTTCTCAGCATAAATGTTGCATTAATTTTTGTTTTTAATAGAATCTATTCATAAAGTAAAGAATAAATTTATTCTTGATTCGATATTTTAGAGAAATCTGGTTTTAGTAATCAAAGTCAAGCTTGATATGATCAAACTGTTTTTCACAAAATCTCTATGTAGTTAATTTTAATATAAGAGATTGCGCATTTTCAAAACTCACTTTATTTAAAATATTTGGTGAATTATTTAAATTTTTTCTTGCATTTACTATATTATTAGATTAATTATAGTTTGTCATTATCTTATGATAAGGGAGGAATAAATTATGAAGAAAATTGTCATTACAGGTTTATTTGTCTTGTTTGTAACTTTTGGATTTGCACAAACAGTCACCGTAAATAGTGGTGGCGTTGCTGATTATGCTACAGTTCAGGCGGCTTTGGATGCGGTTGTAGCGGACATAGCTACTCCTGATGTAGTAAATATTATTGGTGGTGGTCCGTATGATGAGATAATTACCATTACTGCACCGGTGACATTACAGGGATTCGGGTATAGACCAGTGCTGGCAGTGCGTCTTAATGCAGCAAGTCCTTCTACAGCTAATGATGGCTTGGTAGTAAACACTTCGGGTGATGTAAGTCTGAATAATTTAATTGTCATTCCTTCACGAACCTCTGTTCCCACCGATGATGGCATTCAGGTCCAGCCCACAACTGGCACCGGCTTAAATTTGACTATGACTGATATTCTGATTTGCCCGAATAACGGTTCGGACCAACCAGTTACTACTGATGGATTAACACTGGTAGATTTGACTGGCGCCACAGTTTTTGGTGATGATGGTATGACTCTTACAAGTGCTGCGGGAATCCCAGTCGTTGCAAATTTTACACGGTTAATTTCTTCGCAGAATAGAAATGCTGCAAATAACGACGGCTTCGTTATCTTTCCATCTGGCACTGCTATAGGCAACTCCATTAACTTTCTGGAAGGGTGTGTTGCATCATTTAACAACCGCATCGGAATTCAATGGGGTGGTAGCGGTTCCATCATTAATGTCAATGGAACGAAAGATAATCCTGTTCTTGTTATCGGCAATGGGCAAGGTGTTGCCTCAAGTGGTGGCTTAACTATCTATAATGGCACTGGAACAGTTAATATTGCATCAGCCATGATAATCTTAGTGCCGGAATAGCTGCTTTTACATCTGCAACTCCAGCCGGTTCAGGTTTAGTATCTGTGACTAACTCCATCATTGCAAACAATGGAAGACAAGGCATTGATTCTGCTGATGCTTCAGTAGGTAGACCTACAACATTTACAATAACTGATACGACATTGTTTAATAATACCCCTGATCAGATTAATAATAGCTCTACGATTCAAGGAATCGATATCAGTAATACCATTCTTGCAGGCTCAGGAAAAACCGGGATTAATAATGCTGGTAATCCTATTTCCATTAATTATAGTGCCCTTGTAAATGCTGGACCTAATGCTCTGACTACTCTTACGACTGGCGCTGGAACAACTACTATCGGAGCTCAAGTTATTAATGCAGATCCAGAATTTATTTCTACTAATCCAACTTCTTCTGACTTTCTTGATGTTGCCAGTTTACTCTATGCTACGGCTGGCACAGGTGGAAATCCACTGAAAGGTGGAGCAGATTATGTTGTTATAACAAAGTCACAAATTTGGAATATCTATTAATAGTAAAGTAAAAAAGTGATTATTTTTAAAACCACGACTTAAAGTCGTGGTTTTTTTTATTCTTATTATTATATAGACATTGCATAATTTGTATTTTTTTTTATTGAATCTTTACCCCGAATAAAGCCTTAATTTATAAAAGTTAAATATTTTCTAAGAGGTTATAATATGAATCCGAAGGAAATAGCTGGATTTAAAGCCGCAGAGTTTGTAGAAAATGGTATGATTTTAGGATTAGGCACTGGTAGCACAGTTCATTATACACTTATGCGACTTTGTGAATTAGTCAAAGAAGGACTGAGGATAAAAGGAATACCAACTTCTAAAAAAACGGAAGAGATAGCAAGAAAATATGGTATCCCAATAACTTCTTTTGATGAATATTCTCAACTCGATTTAACCATTGATGGAGCTGATGAAGTAGATGAGAATTTTAATATGATTAAAGGAGGAGGAGGTGCTTTATTAAGAGAAAAAATTGTCGCAAGGGCATCAAAAAAATATATTGTGGTAATAGATTCATCTAAGCTTGTAAAAAAACTCGGTGAAAAATCTCCTTTACCGGTTGAAGTTCTACCATTCGGTTGGAAAGTCACGAAAAAATATTTAGAGAAACTCGGATTCGAAGTAACTATAAGAGAAAAGGGAAATAAATGTTTCGTAACAGATAACGAGAATTATATATTGGATTGTAATCTTAGTAATATACCAAAAATTAAAACTAAGGCGAAGATAAAAGATAAGTTGGGAATCTCATCTAATATAGAATTACTCGATTATCAAATAAATAATATTCCCGGTGTAATTCAAAATGGATTATTTATTAATATTGCGGATATTATAATAGTTGGTAAAGAAGATGGAATTGAAATTAAAAAAAGAAAAAAGTGAGTGAGTATATTAATTAGTCGGTCTTGAAAAAGTGATTAGCATATTGAAAGTAGATAGATTAGAGTAAAGAAGAGAAGATATATTTAGCAGGAAGAATAGTATAAGCACACAAAAAGCATGCAAAATGAGATAAAATATTATTAGGGCTGAAAGCCCGAAGTATTTTAGCCCAGAGCGTAGCTCTGGGTAAAAATAAAAAAGAGTGTGTTAATAATTCCTTCGCCCTTTCAGGGCTTTTATACCCCCGTGTTCTCTTCTATACCTATGGCTAACGCCATAGGCTAAAATATGTCGTTCTTTCAGAGCTTTAGTATGATTGATAACAAATAGGGGGTAAGGAAAGAATACACTTTACTCCTAACTACAAAAATATGGTTTTTAAAGATCGACTAATTCCTTTTTGAATTTGATAATAAAGTTTTGAAGAGTTGTTATCAAACAACCACAATTTATCAAGTTTTAGTTGCGGTAGGTGTTGTTGCTGATGATTGATTATTATTGAGAAATGTTTGAAGAGATGCTTTTAGTTCTTGAGCGCTTTGATACCTCCTTTCAGGATCTTTCTCAAGACACTTCATTATAATATTGTCAAGATCCTCAGGAACATCAGCTAAAATCAGCTTAGGACGTGTAGGAATAATATTTACCTGTTGAAATGCAATATCGCCTGAAATAAAAGGAGGAGAACCTATCATAACTTCATATAGAATAATCCCCACTGAGTAAATATCAGAGCGAGCATCAATGCTTGTCCCCAGAACTTGTTCTGGTGACATATATCTTGGCGTTCCGATAAGGGCACCTGTTGGCGTGAATGTCGCTTCATCAACATGAACAATTCCGAAATCTGTTATCTTCACAATTCCTTGAGAGTTCACCATTATGTTATCGGGTTTTATATCTCTATGGATAATACCTTGAGAATGAGTAGCATCAAGCGCATCACAAAGCTGAATGCAATACTCCACGCAAGTTGAAATGTCTTTAACTACGAGGTCTTTACTATCAGCAAATTTCTTTTCAATAATTTCCCTTAAACTTGGTCCATCAACGTACTCCATCGTTATGTAGCAATGACCGCCTTTACTGCTGATATTATAGTCGATGATATTAATAATATTTCTATGATTCAATTGAGAAGCGATTCTTGCCTCTCTAAAAAATCTCTCGATTGCCCTACCGCTATGAGTTAAGCCTTCTCTCAAAATCTTCATCGCCACAATCTGATTGGATTCATGGTCAAAAACCTTATGAACCACACCCATTCCTCCACTACCTATCTTTTCCATATATTCATAACGTCCTATGGCATGGTCCCCGATAAGAGAAATCATTTTTTTATCAACAGAAGGACTATATTTTTCAGCAGGCATTTCTTTTTGAAATTCCTTTATTTTGTTAGCAACGTCCTTAAATTCACTATTATTTTGATAAATTAAATTGAGTAATTCAGATGATAATAATGACAACCCTTTTTCTTCAAAGGTTTTAGACAGGTTATACAGGTGTTCATTCAAATCATTATTAAGATTGATATTTTTAAATGTGTTGATAATCTCATCATATTTCCCTTGAGTTAAATAACAATTAGAAATCTCCATTAATGCCTCATTTTTATAACTCACATCACTCAGTAATGTTTTAAAGTCCTTTATTGCAAACTCATAATTACCCATAAGGAGATGAAGTTTCCCTGAATTCATTCTTATCTCAGGCATCTCAGGATTTGTAGATAATAACTCTTCGTATAATTCAAGCAAAGTTTCTTTCACAGTAGGATAATAGGGATCAACATTAATCAAATCATTCAAAAGATTAACAGCATCCAATTTATTATTTTTTTTAAGACTGATTTGAGACTGATAATAAAGGGCATCCGTATTTGTTGGATCAAGATAGCTAATTTTTTTGAATTTATTATAAAGCTCACCGATATTTAGATATCCAAGTTTATATACTTTAATAAGTTCTTGAGTTGCCTGATCATATTTCTTGCGGACTAATAATCTATCAGCCAGTTCGAGCGAAGTTTGAATGATCAGTTCTTTTTCATCAGTAGGAATGTATCCTGAGAGAATATCAATATTTTTATTAATGAATTGAAGGACTTCCAGGGCTTTTGAATAATTTCCACTCATCTCGAGATTTTCTGCAATAGTATTGAGAAGGGTTCTTACATTTTCATTGACAACCGCCTTTGAAAGGCAATCAAAAGCCTTTTCATATTTTTTTAATTCGACAAGACATTTGCCAATTTGAATCAGAGCGTTATTCCGCAATTGTTTATCATTCGAGGCTTTTTCAAAATAACCAAGGGCAGTATTATAATCTTTTAATTGCGAATATATCTCTCCGATTCTAAATGCAACAATGTAATCTTTTCTTTTCTCATTAAATTTCTTGATATACAATTTGAGCAAACTATGGAGGATTGATTCATCCGGAGGATTCTTATCAAGAATAGTTTCAAAATCTTGAATAGCCTTATCAATATCTTTATCTCTGATACAAAAAAATGCATGTTGTTTTAATAATTCTACAGGGCAATCCACCTTTTTTGTAAATAAATTATATAATCGAATTATCATTTTAAAATCAGAATATCCTAATTCAATAGAATGATCATAAAATTTAAAAGCTGAATCAAATTTCCTCTGAATTAAAAGTGTGTCAGCAAGTGTTTTGAAAACCAGTGCTGAATCAGTATATTTCTTTGATGCCTTTACTAATACAGGTATGATTGAATCAAAGATCTCCTCTGGTATCCTATCAGGATCATCAAGATTATTAAGAATTTGTTCTACTTCCTGGATAATATAAATTATACTTCTTGCATTCTGAATAATGGTATTATCGGGATTTTTTTTAAGAATATCATCATAAATTTTCAGGGCTTTTTCATCAAACATCCCTTTTTTAACATAAGCTTCCCCTAATGCTTCTATGAGCTTACTATCTTCAGGATTAATCTTAAGACCTTCCTGAATTGACTCTATTACCTTATCAATATTAGAGTTACGCATCTTATCCTATTTTATCGAAAATAATTGAGATAAACTTTAATTGAAGCTATTGTATATAATTGTTTTAAAGCAAAATTTATGTCGCAAAAACTTATGATACGAAACTTGTATTACTCACGAATACGTTTAATAAATCAAACCGCTACTTACATAATGGTATAGAAACAGTGAACTTACTCCCTTTCCCCACCTGACTGTGTACTGATATGTAACCTTTCATCTTTGTCATATAATCGCTTGCAAGTGTTAATCCTATTCCTAAGCCACCATAACTCTTATTTAAATCTGAATCCACTTGATAAAATTTGTCAAATATTTTTGAGAGTGAATTTTTAGGTATTCCTATCCCATTATCTGTTATATTGATATGAGCATAATTGGAATTTACGAATGAGTCCAGACGAATAATACCATTATCCTCAATTGTGAATTTAAAAGCGTTATCAAGAATATAATAAAGTGCTTTCTTAAATTTATCTTTGTCCACATAAACATAATATTCTTCAGACGGTTCCCAGAAAGTAAACCTATAATTCTTATTCTCCGTAAAAACTTCAATATCTTGAATAACTTCTTTTAGTAATTGATTCAGGTTTGCTTTTTGAACGTTAAAAATATTTTCTTTTTTTATTTCCAGTTCAATAAGTTCGAGCATCTCACTAACCATTGTTTGTAAATGAATACTATGTGTCATAATTTTAACCAAAAATTTCTTCTGTTCTTTCAACACCTTGCCTATTTTACCATTAATTAAAACATCTGTATATCCAATAATGGATGTCAAAGGAGTTCTTAATTCGTGAGAAATCAGTGATAAGAAATTGCTTTTTAATTTATCTACTTCCTGTAATTGATTATAGGCGTGTTGCAAATTCGAATATAATTGAGCATTTTCAAGAGCTAAAACTATTTCACCACTAAACCACTCCAAATCTTCAAGCATTTCTTTTCCCAGCTTCTTCTCATTGAATTTATTATCAACAATAATCGCGGCTAAAATTGAAGATTTTGTCTTTAATGAAAAAGTGATAAACTCTTTCTTCTCAATGATGTCAATCAGTCTTGGATCAACTACTATTGGTGATTTTATATTCCTAAAAAGAATAGGGGAGGATTGGGTCATTACTTGATAGAAAATATTTTCTTTATTATCATCTAAAGGAATTGTAATACCCCGAATCATACTTGTTAGTTTACAGTTCTCTACTTCATCCTGGTATGAGTAAATCCATTGAGAAGCTATTTTTAATTTGGCTAAGGAGAATTTTACAGAGGGATTCGTCGAGGATTTAGTAAAATATTTTAAAGTTTCTTTTTCAATTTTTTCCAGATATTGTTGCTCTTTATATTCTTTCTGTAATTTTTCTTTCAACTCAAGTTCGTCATTTGGTCCAAGAGCATAGAGTCCGACAAATTGAGATTTTATTTTATCAAAAACAAATAAAAAAGCCCTGCTAAAATTAAGCCCATTTCTTGAGACTAATGAAGAAAGAATAATCTTGTAAATGTCATCGATGTCAATGGAAGAAAGTAAAGCGGTGTGGACGGTGTTAATGAATAATAGTTTTTCACTTAAATCGTTTGATGAAAATTTCAATTTCCCTACCATTGTACTTTTTTATGCAAGATATGAATTTCATTTTGATATAATTAGGAAACTATTAGATATTCCGTTAACAATTCCAACGCAATATTAGGGGTCTACCTCACTTATTCCTTTTTGTATTTTATCATTTCTATAATAGTTCCTGAGCCTTTTGTAGAGGAAATATTGACCTTATCCATAAACTTCTTTATCATAAAGATTCCAAGACCCGATTGACGGTTTTTTTGAATATACTCATTAATACTCCGAATGCCTGCAGATTTTCTTCCTACTCCAATCCCATAATCAATAACAGAAATATGGATTTTATCAGGCAAGACACCAACAAATATCTTCATATCTTGTTTCTTTAAATCAACTTTTGTAGACACAGCAAATGAGGGTTTATTACAAGGGTAAGCATGTTTGATGACATTTGTACAAGCCTCATCCACACACATTTCGATATGGCTCATCTCTTCTTCAGAAAAGCCCATATCTAATGCAATTTCACCAACTAATTTTCTAATGTATTTCAATACCTTGGCATCACAAGAAAGTTTCAATTCTAATTTGATTTCTTCTTTTTGATTTAAAGTAATCATCTAATAAACCAATTATTATATTTGTAGAGACGCAATGCTTTGCGTCTCTACTTTTATGATTCATTTTTTAGAAAGGAAACCTAATGCTTCTTGTTCAGTATAAGCTATATTAAAAATTTTTGTAAAACCAAGTGTATCGAGTATATTGTAAACCTTTTGGGTAGGATTAAAAATTACTAAGTCTCCTCCATTCATCCTTATCTTTTGAGTTGCCCCTATTAATAGACCAATACCAGCGCTCGAAATATATACTAAGTCATTAAAATCAACCAGGATTTTTTTAATCCCGCTATTAATCATATTATACAATTTTTCTTCTAATTGATTAACTGTGTGAGCATCAAGATAACCCTTAACTGAAAGGAACTTTATTCCTTGAGACTCTAAATCTTTTTTTTCTATAATATCAAAATTTTTCAATTACAGCACCTTTCTTGTTTATGTGTAGAGACGTGATATATCACGTCTCTACTTTCAATTATAGCTTTTATAGGCTACACATATATGCATCGCCTACAAGCATTAAAGATGGTTGACACATAAAAGAATGTGGTGCGAGATTTATCTCGCAGTTTTTGCGACATAAATGTCGCACTACTAAATCATTTTTATTCAAATAAAAATTATTTCATATTCTATTATAAATATTATATACCTTGCACATTTTCGATGGTCAAGTCATTTTTAATTGTGATGACCTCCTTGAATTTCATTACGACAAGAGTGATATCATCGTGCTGAGGGATTCCTTCTGTAAACTTGTTGATTTCTTTCATAATAGTTTCAATAATTAGTTCAGGGCTCTTATCCACATTTGCCTGAAGGATATTAATAAATCTATCTTGTCCAAATTCTAATTCATTAGTATCTCTTGCTTCAATGACACCATCAGTATAAAAGACTAAAATATCATTCCTCTTTATATCCAATTCTACTTCTTCCATTATGTCAAATGTCTCTCCAACGACAAGTCCCAGCGCTATTCCTTTAGGTATCGAAAGATAAGGTTGATTACTTTCAACATTAATCATTATGAGAGGTTCATGACCTGCTCTTGCATAACGAAGTTTCATATTTTTAAAATCAATAACCACATAATTCATGGTAATAAAAACAGACTCTTTTGTATCTTTATAGATTTTTTCATTTATTCTTTTTAAGACTTCTTTAGGAGAACTGATACCAATGGCATCTGACCTTAATATAGTTCTAACCATTGTCATAACTAATGCACCCGGGATTCCTTTCCCTGAAACATCGGCAATAACCACTCCCAACTGCGAATTATCAACTTTAATGTAATCAAAATAATCGCCACCGATTTCTAATGCGGGATTGAAATAAGAAGCAATCTCAACACCTTCGATTACAGGACAGTGGCGGGGAAGAAGAACATTTTGAAACTCCTGTGCTATTTTTAACTCCTGTTCAAGTCGCTCTTTCTCTGTACTATCATGATATAATTTAACCATATCCGTAATAACGGCAGCAAGGTCAGCTAATGACTGTAAGATGCTTGTATCACTTTCTGTAAAGACTTGATTCCCTCTTTTATTTAATAGTCCAAAAACGCCTAATATCTCGTAACGGACTTTTAATGGAACAAGAATGAGTGAGTTAATCGTTATAAAATTAGTTGTAAGTTTTGGAATTCTTGGGTCATTCTGGGCATTATTAATTACCATAACTCGACCTGTCTGTGCCACTTCACTTAAAACGCCTTCACCCATTTTTATTTTCTCATGCTTAAGTCTTTCTTGTAGATATTTTTTCTTTGTGAGAATATAACCGGGAACAGAATGTAGAGGTGGAAACATTCCGTGAACTACTTTTGCTGAGAGTGAGGTTTTATCTTCATTAAAAAGGAATATGGCACCTGCTTCTGCTTGAGTATAATCAACGATAAAATCAGCTATACTTTCGAGTGTCTTTTCAAAATCAACAATGTTCGAGACTTTTTCACCCATCTTACTGACAAAATCAAGTATTGCCTTACGCTCTTTTTCGCTTGAATCAAGAGAATCCTCTAATTTTTTCAACCGCTTTTTAATAGCAAGCAACCAGACAGAAAACAAAACAATTATTGATATAATTATTATCCAAACTTTAGCTATCATTTTAAGTTATCTACTATCTTTTATAAAATAAAATATTGATGTTATAGTATATATCTTATAAAAATAAATTACAAGTCAATAATAAATATATTTGTTTATAAATGAATATTTAGCTTTTAGGAAAAAACTTATTTCCCTGAGAAATTGTATCTATTAATAATGGATAATGATTTTTCTTTATCTTTGATAAGCTGAGATTTTAGTTCCTCTGGAGACTTAAATTTTTTCTCGCTTCTTAATCTGCAAATAAAAGAGATTTTCAATGATTGACCATAGATAAAATTGTTAAAATTAAATATGTGTATTTCAATAGTAAGAGATTGGCTATTAAATGTTGGTTTTTCCCCGATGTTCAGCATTCCAAACATTTCCTTGTCGTTCATATTGACCCTTGCAAGATAAACTCCACATTTTGGTAAAAGCTTATTATCTCTCATCCTGAGATTTGCTGTAGGAAAACCAAGACTTTTCCCACGTCCACAACCTTTCTCAACTATTCCTGTGATAGAATATTCCCTTGCAAGCATCTGGTTAGCTAAGGGAATTTTACCATCTAATAATAGTTCCCTGATTTCTGTACTGCTTACTATTCTACCATAAAGACTGACAGGGTCGACACCTTTAACTTGAAAGCCATAATGCGAAGCTAATTTTCGAAGAAGAGATAAATCACCTTTAGCATCTTTACCAAATCGAAAATCATATCCGGCAATCACACATTTAATATTCATTTGCTTTAGTAAAAAATTGTTAATAAATATTTCAGGCATCTGATTTGATAATTGTTTGTTAAATGGAATCATAATTAAAAAATCTAAACCGAAATCTCTTAACAAATCAATTTTCTCATTATCGTTCAAAAGTGGGGGAGGCGAGTAGGCTGGGGCAAGTATCTGTAATGGGTGATTTGTGAATGTGAGCATAGCACTTTTTGTATTATTTATCCTGGCACAATTTATTGTGGATTCAATTAATCTTTTATGACCAATATGAAGTCCATCAAAAACACCGATAGTAATACTCAGATTTGTTTCTTTTAATCTTGAATGTGCAATTTGTTCTATGTATTTTATGATTTTCATATAACTTTTTTAGATTAAAAATTATGATTACATCATTAAAAATAGAACTTAAAACAAATTATATGCAACATAAAAAATTATATCTATTCGCATATTGACTTTATCTATTTACATTTAGTATAAGAACACTTTTAAAATCAACTTTCGATAAGCAAAGATGATAATATTAGGAATAGATACATCAACAAAATGTGGAAGTGTCGGATTGATTTCTGAAGATGAAACCTTTGGTGAGATACGGCTAAATGTGAATATAACTCATTCCGAGAGATTATTGTCAATAATTGACTATTTATTAAAATGGACAAAAATCTCTTTAAATGACTTAACAGCAATTACAGTCACGAAAGGTCCCGGTTCTTTCACAGGTTTAAGGATTGCTTCAAGTGTTGCTAAGGGTCTTACATTTTCGAATCAATTACAGTTAATATCTTGCTCAACGCTCGAGACTTTAGCTTGTAATATTAATTATTCATCATATAAAATTTGTCCAATTTTAGATGCCAAAAGGAATGAAGTTTATGCAGCTCTTTTTGAGAGTAAAGGTTCTGATTTACCTAAGAGACTGACCGAAGACGTTGCAACAAAACTATCTGATTTTTTAAAAAATATTAATGAGGATACTATCTTTCTTGGTGATAATATAAATAATTTCCAAAAAGAAATAAATAGTATATTAGGTAAGAAAGCACATTTTGTCTTCAGAGATAAAAATCAAATCTCGGCTATAAATGTTGCATATATTGGTTTGACAAAAATAAAAAAAGGTGACATAGAAGACCCTGTTGCATTTGCTCCTATTTATTTAAGGAAATCAGATGCAGAAATAGCTTTTAAAAATAAAAATTCAGATAAAACTTGACTTATTTGAAATAAATCTAAAAATCATACTTCAATTTTAAATAAAAATAATTAATTTATTGTAGTAGTGTGATTTATCACAATCAACGTCGCATAAATGCGACCGCTACTAATGTCTGTGTCCTCTACATAAAAATATTCTTTTAGAGAGCAAGATGAGAACACAGGACTAAAAATATCTTTAGGACGAGGAAAAAAATGAAGAAGAAAGGTTCTGAAATAGTTATTGATGCCTTAATAAAAGAAGGTGTCAAGGTAATATTTGGTTACCCTGGTGGAGCTGTTATTGATATCTTTGATGTATTAAACAAATCACCTATACGATTTATATTAACGCGACATGAACAGGGAGCCGCTCATGCTGCTGATGGATATGCAAGAGCGACTGGTAAAGTAGGTGTTTGTATGGCAACTTCAGGTCCAGGAGCAACTAACCTCGTAACAGGTATTGCAACTGCCTTTATGGATTCTATTCCTATCGTGGCTATAACAGGGCAAGTCCATACTTCTATGATAGGTAATGATGCCTTTCAGGAAGCAGATATTACAGGAATTACTCGTCCTATAACCAAACACAATTATCTTGTGAAAGACGTTGCGGAATTGCCGAGGATAATAAAAGAGGCATTTTTTATCGCTTCCTCAGGAAGACCGGGTCCCGTCGTTGTTGATATTCCTAAAGATGTGCAGCAAGCCACTCTTGAGAATTATAAATATCCTGATAAAGTTGAGATAAGAGGTTATAAGCCCACTTATGAAGGGCATATAAACCAGATAAAAAAAGCTGCAAAGGCAATAGAAAAAGCCGAGAAGCCGGTTATTTATGCTGGTGGAGGTGTTATATTATCAAACGCCGCTGAGGAATTGAAGAAACTCGCAGAAAAGTGTGACATCCCAGTAACCACAACTCTTCTTGGGCTTGGTGGATTTCCAGAAACAAGTAGACTTTCTCTGAAAATGCTCGGAATGCATGGAACAGCTTATGCGAATTTTGCTATTATGGAAACGGATTGTATTATTGCAGTGGGAGCAAGATTTGATGATAGAATCACAGGGAAAATATCAGAATTTGCCCCCAATGCTAAAGATATTATCCATATAGATATTGATCCCTCTGCCATCAGTAAAAATATTGTCGTTAATATTCCTGTTGTCGGCGATTGCAAAAATGTTCTCGAACAACTTATTGAAGTGGTTAAACCAAAGAAACACCCAGAATGGTTGAAAATAATTGATGAGTGGAAAGAAAAAAATCCGCTTAAATACAAAGATGATGATAAACTAAGACCACAGTATGTTATTGAAGAAATATACAATGTAACGAAGGGAGATGCGATAATCTGTACTGAAGTCGGTCAACACCAGATGTGGACTTCACAATATTATAAATTCACAAAACCCAGAACATTTATATCCTCAGGTGGTTTGGGAACAATGGGTTATGGATTCCCCGCATCAATTGGTGCACAAATCGCATTTCCTAACCGAACTGTTTTTGACATCGCTGGTGATGGCAGTATTCAGATGAATATACAAGAATTAGGAACCGCAATGCTGAATAAGTTACCTATTAAAATTGCTGTATTAAATAATCGCTGTCTTGGAATGGTTAGACAGTGGCAACAATTTTTTTATAAGAGAAATTATTCCTATACTTGTTTAGTCAGAGATGCTACTTGCCCACCTGATTGTTCAACACCTGGTGAGAATTGTCCTAAATATGTTCCTGATTTTGTTAAGTTAGCAGAGGCTTATGGAGCAGTTGGAATGCGAATCACAAAGAAAAGTGATGTGAGGAACGCATTAGAAGAAGCTTTGAAGATAAAAAATCTTGTTATGATGGATTTTGTTGTTGAGGGAGAAGAAAATGTCTTTCCTATGGTTCCAGCAGGCAAAAGTTTAAAAGAAATTATTTTGGTATAATAAACATTGAAACCACGAATTTCACGAATCGATACGAAAGGAATATTAAATCTTTGTATTCGTTGTGTTGTTGTGGTTGAAGAACTGATTTTATCTTGAAACATTAAACCTGAAACTTGAAACATTTAAATTTTATTCAGGGGGTAATAAATTATGCAACATATATTTTCGGTTCTTGTAGAAAACAGGTCTGGAGTCCTTGCCAGAATCGCTGGACATTTCAGTGGCAGAGGTTTTAACATAGACAGTCTATGTGTTGGAGAAACTAATGACCCAACCATCTCCAGAATGACAATTGTTGTTAGAGGAGATGATAAAGTTTTAGAACAGGTTAGAAAGCAGTTAAACAAATTAATAGAAGTTATCAAAGTCCAAGATTTTAGTGATGAACCATATATAGATAGAGAACTTATATTGATAAAAATAAATTGTACAGCTAAAACAAGACCAGAGATTGTCGAGATTGCAAATATATTTAGGGCAAAAGTTGTAAGCATTTCTCCGAAATCGATTACAATCGAATTAACAGGCGGGCAAAGCAAACTCGAGGCTTTTGTCGATATGCTCAAAGTTTATGGCATAATCGAACTCGTCAGAACAGGGCGAATAGCAATCTCAAGAATATAGAATTACTTCAAGAACTAAAATTAAGCCACGAAACATCACGAAACCACTAAATTTTAAATTAGTAATTAATAATTATTAATTATGAATTTCTTGCGTATCTTGTCTAAATTAATTTCTTTGTGACTTGGCGACTTTGCGTTAATAATATATTTTCTCGCAGAGACGCAAAGACGCAGAGGAAATTATTAGCCACAAAATCACACGAAATATTCCTAAAATTCCCATTTGTAGAGACGCAACATATTGCGTCTCTACAGGGGATAGGCTTGCCCTCGACATTCCTCGATTAAAAATGTCGAGGACAAGCTTTAATCGAGGGTGTGTGTCATTCAGTAAATGACACATTTTAAAAGCTCTCAATTTTTATATTTTATCCCCATTATTCACTGATAAATTTCTTTCATCATTTTTCCATTGACTCATTTAGCATTTTTGATTTAATAATGTCGTAGTTGTCATATCATAAATAAGGGGAATAAAATATGGATTCAACAAATCCTCGTTTTAAGAGATTATGGAATCAATACGTTTTAGTTTTTGTTCTATTAATACCCATTCTTTTAATATCACCAAATATTTTTTCTCAAGTAATGGAAGAATGGGTAGTAAGATATAACGGTTCGGGAAATGATAATGATTCAGCAACAGCGATAGCTATAGATACTACAGGAAATGTATATGTCACAGGACAGAGCATTGGTTCAGGAACAGCTGAGGATTATGCGACGATAAAATATAATAATGCAGGGATTCAGCAATGGGTAACAAGATATAATGGTCCAGGAAATGATACGGATTCCTCATACGCCATAGCTATAGATATATCAGGAAATGTATATGTAACGGGATATAGCTCTGGTTCAGGAACTTCTTATGATTATGCAACGATAAAGTATAATATTGAGGGAATTCAGCAATGGGTAGAGAGATATAATGGTCCGGGAAATAAAGATGATAAGGCAGTCGACATAGTAGTAGATAGTTCAGGGAATGTATATGTAACTGGAGAGAGCTATGATTCAGGGACTGATTTTGATTATGCGACGATAATGTATAATAATGCAGGAATAGAGCAGTGGGTAACAAGATATAATGGTCCGGGAAACGGATATGATGGGGCACATGCTATAGCAATAGATACTTCGGGAAACGTATATGTAACTGGAGAGAGCTATGGGTCAGGAACACATTTGTATTATGATTATGCGACTATCAAGTATAATAATGCAGGGATTCAGCAATGGGTAGCGAGATATGATAGTCCAGGAAATAATTATGATGCGGCAAAAGCTATAGCTATAGACTCTTCAGGTAATGTTTTTGTAACAGGACATAGCGTAGGTTCAGGAACTAATGAGGATTATGCAACAATAATGTATAATAGTTCAGGGGAAGAGCAATGGGTGGCGAGATATAATGGTCCGGGGAATAGAAATGATTATGCAACTGCAATAGCTTTAGATAGTTTGGAGAATGTATATGTAACAGGAGGAAGCAATGGTTCAGGAACATATCCCGATTATTATGACTATGCTACAATCAAGTATAATAATGCAGGAATAGAGCAATGGGTGACGAGATATTATGGTCCGGTAAATTATTATAATATAGCATATGCAATAGCATTAGATGATTCAGGGAATGTATATGTAACAGGAGTGAGCTTTGGTGGTTTAGGAACTTCTTATGATTATGCCACGATAAAGTATAATAATACAGGAGTAGAGCAATGGGTGGCGAGATATGATGGCTCGGGAAATCCTTATGATTATGATTATGCATGTGCGATAGCTTTAGATATTTCGGGGAATGTTTATGTTACAGGAATTAGCAGGGGATCAGAAACAGCTTATGATTATGCGACGATAAAGTATTCACAGAATGTCGCTATAAATCAAGAAATCTGGATGAATTATTAATTTTGAATGATGATTTTATTGTTATAATTTCCAATTGAATGAGAAAGAGATAAAAAATGGATGAAAAAATTCTTAAAGAGATTTATCAAGAGCATCGTAAGCTTGGATGCGTAATTATAACATGGGATGAATGGGAAGAAAAAGTAAAGAAGGCTTATTATGTACTTGTTATAAGAGCAAAAGAAATCGATCGTGATAATATACCCATTACTTATAGTGAATTGGGTACTAAGATAGAACTTAATCCCATTTCGGAATGGTTTCAACTTAAGATTGGTTGGATATGTGGAGCCTGTAGTGAGTACGAATATTACGCAGGTAGACCTTTAATTTCGGCTCTTGTAATCAGCAAGGAAACAAATAAACCGGGTATGGGTTTTTGGGCATTACCCGGAATACCTCCAAATTTGAGAAGGGATTGTAGAATTGGAGATAGTACTCCATTTCCAATCGATAGAAATAAAGAGAGAGATGAATTTTGGTTAGAAGAGTTAAAGAAAATTGATAGTGTTTGGAAATCAAATTTAGTTAATGGATAATAAAAATTAATTAATTTGGGACAGCAGCATTGAAAATGGACACAAAAATAGACAGGTTAATCAAATTATGACCAAAAAGATAATAACTTGTATTGGGGATAGTTATATAGATCCAATACTCACTTTATATGAGGAATTGGATAAAAATACTTCTAATTATATAAATGAGATAAATTCATCCTATATAGTGAACGGTTATTCTGTTTCAATTGTTATCTTGTCAGTTTTAATGATAGATTCAATATTAAACAGAATCAGATATTTGAAGAATGACCAAAGTAAAATAAAAAATTTGGATTTTTTTAAGAGCGAATTTAATAATAAGAAATTATTAGAAAAATTAACTGAGATTTATGTTCTGAGAGATATAATTGCACATAACCATATTTTTGAAATAGAATATGACTATGACCAAAACCATAATTTTATAATAAAAAATACTTCGTTATTAAAAACATATGGCGATAAAAAATATTCAGACAATATTGACAAAACACACCTATGCACTAAAATACTTAAATTAAATATTAATCCGATAAAAATAGATAAAAGCGATGTTCTAAAAGTTTTTAATGTTTTAAAAGAACTGTTTGAATTTTTAGAACATAAAGATATAAGATATTTTCCTTTATCTCATTGGCATTTTTATTATAAAAATAAATGGCTAAATTTTTATCAAATTATTGATAATATTAGTGGTAAGCCTTGAAATTGGACGGTTAGATTTTAATAAGACAATAGGTCTGAATTAATAAATTTTTATCTCATGCTTCTTAATTCTATAAACAATTGTTCTACTTGTCTAATAAAGATTTTGCAGGATAGTCAGGATAAAAAAGAAAATTTAAAATGTAAAACTGACAACTGACAATTAATAATTATCGGGGATTTGGGATTAGGGCTTGGGGGTCGGTATTAAATTGTTTATTATCTGCGATAATCTGCGTCCATCTGCGGATTAAAAAATATTCTTCGTGTTTCCGTGCTTTCGTGGTTATAAACATTTAATAAACCACGGATAGACACGGATGAACACTGTAAAACATCTATTGTTAAATCTAATAATTTTATAAGCGAATTCGTGTAGATTCGTACAATTCGTGTTTAAATACTTTTTTACCACAACGACACAACGAGCACAACAAAAGACATTTGACAGGATATACAGGAACAAGCAGGATAAAAAAGAATCTGGATTCCTAATCAAGTTGGGAATGACAGAAAAATATCTTGTCAATCCTGTTAATCCTGTCTAATGAATTTCGTGTTCTTTCGTGGCTAATTTGTTTTAGTTATCTTGATTAACAGGCTTCCCGCAATCACCGCAGAATTTATCTGATGCGGAAATCGTTGCACCACAATTGGGACATTCTAATTTTATTTCTTTTTGGGGTTTACCGCATTTGGGACAGAATTTTGCATTGCGATTTATGGGCGCACCGCAATGAATGCATTGTGCTGCTCCCCACTGTTCTGAATTGCTTGAAATGATATTTACAATATTATCAATTGCCATTCTTGTCGCAACACCCGCCTCTGTGTTAATCCAGCCCGAATCACCCAAATTTATTCCAGCGACTCCTCCACCGATTTTAAATTTTTCTTTAAATCCTTCGACAGTTTCAGCGGTTAAGATTTCTCCAGTTGTTGCATCAATAACTCTTAAATCAATCACGACCCTGAATGTTTTCTTTCCGATTTGTAAGTTGACAGGAATGTCATAACCTTTTACATCAGGAACAATTGTGTTAGCATCTAATCCTTTTTTTCTAATTCCAAATTCTGTTATCGTAGCATAAACTAAGGTATCAACACCAATGAGTTTTCCAATTTTCGCTGCGGTGGTTTGATCAACTCTTCCAGAAGCTCCTAAGTTTTGTTCTGCCATCACCTTTTGAAGTTTTTCTCTTTCATAAACCTTATATGTCCCTGCTTTTACGAGTGATGTGATTAGCATATCGGCAACAACTCTGCCCAAGCCTTGAGGAGCACCTTCTGCTTCAGCTTCAAAGTCCATTACTGCAATTCGCATCTTTTCCTGTGCAAAGTTTGGAACAATAATTAAGAAGCAAAATAAAAAGATGAATGTATACTTGAAACATTTTTTCATCATTCCAATGATACCTCTTTATTTTTTTATGATGTAACGCGACATTTATGTCGCAGTGTAGGGAACGGTCGCGACCGTTCCCTATAAGATAAATCTTATGTTATAAAGTTATAGTTACTCAGAATATTTAATGTCAATTCGATTTTGTGTTACCCCAGTAATTTCTAATCTGACTGTTTTTAATTCACTCAGCTTTACAGCCATATCATCTGCTTGAATTGTTCCTTTGACACGAAGTGTCCCGACGTTTTTCGTAAATGATGGATTGGACGTGGATTCTACTCCTCTTATTTTTTCAATTTCCTTTTTCAATCTCATAAAATTCGGATAACTAATTTCACTTACGACAATTTCGACCTCATTTCCAGAGCCATAGCCTCTTTCACGCCATACTTTAACTACTTTTTCCATAAGTTTAGGAGCGATTTTCTTGCCGGCTCTTTCTAATGAATCCCTTGACCTGCCCATTTCTGTTATTGACTCTGTTCCTAATAATTTTCCCGTATCAGCATCAACAATTTTCGCCTGAACGTTGCCATTATAAAACCGTATATTTACTCCATATTCTTCAACGTCTTGTTGAAAATCAGCAAAGGCATTAACAATCAAAACAACTTCTGCACCATATTTTTTACCTAATGTTGCTGCAAGATTGATATTGTCAACTTGATTTATTTTAAAGTCCCTCTCCTTTATTTCCTCAACAGTAAATTTATCAACCATATCAAATCCTTTTTCCAGGAAAACTCTCTCAATTTGAGTCTGAGCCGATGCACCATCGCTTAATTCTCCATCGATTTTTTCAAATCCAATGACCATCAATCTCGGATAGCCCAATATATCCTTGAGAATATTCAAATCTCGCAAGGTGCTTTCAATCTTCTTTGTAGAAACGGTTGCACGAATGGTTACTTTATACATTCCTTCCTCAACTATTTTAGAAATTACCTCATAATCCTCGATATAACCACGTGCCTGGGAAAATATTTTATCAGAGATTAATTCGAAGTTCTTAGTATAAGTATCACCACTAACAAACACACCTACACCCATTTCAACCGCTTTTCTCAAGGCATCTTTCAACGCTTCATCATAAGCCTGAAGCGAGTCACCATCCGCTTCTCCGGTTACCGTTACTTCCTTCGTTTTTCCCTGTCCTGAAACTATATTGAGACATAATAATATTACAAATAAAACAATAAAAATTCTTTGAATGATATTTTTCATATCTTTCTCCATTTCGTTATTACTATTATTATATGTTCTTAAAAAGAGAAAAAATTTCTGTCAAGTTAATTGATAAGTAAATTCATATTGACATTATTTCTCTTTATAATATTATATAGACTGTTAATGATTAATGATTATTCATAACCTATTGAAATAGAGAGATAGATAAAGGATTTTATAAATGTCAAAATATCGTATATTAGCAGTGGATGACGACCCGGATGCCCTTGAAATCATTGAGCTCCTACTCGGCGATGTTTATGAAGTTGTGGCTATACACGATTCGTTTTTTGTTCTGGCTCACATCAATGATATTGAACCTGATATGATTATTCTTGATATTATGATGCCGAAAATGAGTGGCTATCAATTGTTTGAAGCTATAAAAGAAAAACCGAAATTTGCTGATACGCCTGTGATGTTTCTTACAGCTAAGAGTAATCCCTCAGACGTTAAATATGGCTATAAATTAGGCGCTATTACTTATTTAACAAAACCCTTTAATCCAGAAAGATTACTCAAAAATATTGATTCCTTTTTTAAATACACCCCTCCCGTTCAATTCAATAAAAAATTTACATTTGACTATTTGCTAAAACACCTCGAAAAAGTAGGTTTTAAGAAATTAAAGAAGAAAACTTCATCCTCAGAATTAACCAAGAAAAAAGACCAATGGATTGATTGATTTAAGTTTTCTGTTTAAATCGAAAATATGATATCGGTTTTTTCATTTTTTTAAATTACCCAAAAATTTTCAATCCCTGATGTTAAAAAATCCTTGTATTTTATGTGTTAAAAAATCAACAGTGTTTAAGCATTAAAATTTAAACAATATTTATGATAAATTCAATGTTGAGATTATTAGAGCGCTTTTCATTGTAATATTTATTTCTTTAGGTGTGATATTATAAAATGAAACCTCAATTAATAGATACTCATCCTAAAACAGAGAAGGTATTAATTTCTTTATTAAGGAATCAAAGTCTTGCAAAAAAATTGTCTATAATTTTTTCACTGTCGCAAACTACAATTCAATTATCCAAACGCGCCATAGCAAGATCAAATCCAAGTTTAAATGATGTCCAAATTAACTTATTGTTTATTAATTATCATTATGGAAAAGAATTAGCAGAAAGAGTTGAAAGATATTTAAAGAAAAAACATTATGAAGACCCCTGATATTTTGAATGCTTTACAACCTATCGTATGTGTTTTTGAAAAATTATCTATTCCCTACTATGTTGTAGGTTCTGTAGCAAGCTCTATGTATGGACTGGCACGTGCTACATTAGATATAGACATTGTTGCTGATGTTAAGCATCATAATATTTCCCAATTGAGACAGTTCCTTGAAAAAGAATACTATATTGATGAAGACCTGATTAAAGAAGCCATTCGTGATAAATCATCCTTTAATCTCATTCATTTGGACACGGCAATAAAGATTGATATTTTTGTTTTTAAAGACAGTTCTTATGAAAGAACCGCAATAGAAAGAAGAATTAAAAACAGATTAGGAGAAGATGTTCAAGAACCCGAGATCTATTTCTCATCACCAGAAGATGTAATTATTGCTAAATTACAGTGGTACAAAAAGGGGGGGAGTATTTCAGAACGACAATGGTTTGATGTCATCGGAGTGATAAAAGTCCAAAGCGATTCCCTCAATAAGAAATATCTTCAAAACTTTGCGAAAAGACTTAGCATCTTTAAATCGTTGAAGAAAGCCTTTGAAGAAGCCGGAGTAAAATTGTAAAGCAATTTTTATCTTGAATATTGCTTTTTCATTCTGATTAAATCCATCTCTCTTTTTGAAAAATCAAATTAGTGTATTCATAATTTTAATAAATAGGAGACTTCATTATGGCAAAGAAACCAAAGGCCGTTTTAGCATATTCAGGTGGATTGGATACATCTGTCATTTTAAAATGGTTAACATTAAAAGGATATGATGTCATAGCCTATGCAGCGAATCTTGGTCAGAGAGAAGAATTCGATAAATTAGAAGGCAAGGCAAAAGCTTCAGGCGCATCAAAATTTTATCTGGTAGATGTTAGAGAAGATTTTATTAAAAATTTCGTTTTCCCAGCCATAAAATTTGATGCAACGTATGAAGGAAGATATTTATTAGGAACTTCTCTTGCCAGACCTGTTATTGCGAAAGAAATGGTTAGAATTGCTGAACTTGAAAAAGCTGAATATGTCTCTCATGGTGCTACAGGTAAAGGAAATGACCAGGTCAGATTTGAACTCACTGCCTATTCACTAAATCCGGATATTAAAGTTATTGCTCCCTGGAGAGATCCTGAATTCAATTCCTTAATAAGAGGAAGAGCAGAAGCTATTAAATTTGCGAAAGAACATAATATACCGATAAAAGCCAGTTTTAAACAGCCCTGGAGTCAGGATGAAAACATAATGCATTTAAGCTTTGAATCGGGAATATTAGAAGACCCATCAATGAAACCTCCAAAAGAGATGTTTGAACTTACAGTATCTCCACAGGATGCTCCGGATAAAGTTACAACGTTATCAATTGAATTTGAGAAAGGTGAACCTGTGGCAGTAAATGGGAAGAGGCTCAATCCTGTTAAATTACTTGAAACATTAAATAAAATTGGTGGAGAAAATGGTGTTGGGAGAATTGATATGGTTGAAAGCAGATACATCGGTATGAAGTCAAGAGGCGTTTATGAAACACCTGGTGGAACAATTCTGCATATTGCCCATAGAGATATTGAAGGATTAACACTGGATAGGGGAGTAACGAATCTGAAAGATACCCTTATGCCGAGATTCGCACAACTCGTTTATAATGGCTACTGGTTCTCAAGAGAGATGGAGACATTATTGGCATTCTTAGAAGAATCGCAAAAATATGTTTATGGAAAAGTGAATATTGAATTATATAAAGGGAATGTAACGGTCGTTGGAAGAGAGTCAGAATACTCTTTATATGACCCCTTAATTGCAAGTATGGATTGGGATCAAGGTGTTTATGACCAGGCTCAAGCTACTGGCTTCATCAACATCTGCGCACTTCCTTTAAAAGTTCACAGAAGAAGGATGAGAAAAATACAAAACAAAAAATAATACTCTTCTCTCTATTTGAAATCTTTGAAAAACTACGAGATTCTTCGCTTCGCTCAGAATGACACTGTAGCGGTTTGATTTATCAAACAATAATCATCGTCGCATAAATGCGACCGCTACAATTGTGTCATTGCGAGGAAGCCGAAGACGACGAAGCAATCTCATCCTCATATATTTTAAACAATCACCTGATAAATGAAACATTGCGACAAGTTTTCTTTTATAAGTAATCAAGATTACATAAAATAGAGCAGAACAGCCATTTTAAGGGCTCAAAACATCCATTCAGGATTTTTTTGTCCCATCTTATAACAAAATCCGAAAAAAAGTAATCCAGATTTCTAATCTCAATATTTTTAGTAATCCATACTACTTTTGTCCAATCATCTCAATCAACCAATTATAAAAAAAGACTTAATGTAGATTATAATGCCATTGATTATATATCATTTAAATTCAGCATATTACAAATATGTGACTTTATATGATGATTTTTTTGGTATGTTAATTGCTTGATAATAACTTAAAGGATGGTGATGGATATGAATATTAACAAAACGTGGTACTTACAAAAAATTGAAATCTTTCAAGACTTTAGCCTTGATGAATTAAAAAGTGTAGAAAACTTTTTTCAACATAAGTATTATTATAAAAGACAACAAATTTATTCGTCTGATGACAACTCTGACCGAATATATTTTGTCCATACAGGTAGAGTAAAATTAACAAAAATCTCTCAAGATGGTCGAGAGATAACAATCGGAATTATTAATCCGAATGAGGTTTTTGGAGAGATGGCATTAGTTGATTCTGCCGCACGAAATAGTTTTGCAATAGCGATGGAGGATTCGCTCCTTACCAGTATTTCAAAGGCTGATTTGAAGAGAATAATTTTACAAAAGCCTATAGTCGGTTTGAGATTAGCAAAAGTGATTGGTGAGAGAAGAAGAGATGCAGAGCAGAAATTAGAGGATATGGTATTCAAAGACGTTCCAAGCAGATTAGCGAATTTGATTTTGAGTTTCTATAAGAAGAATGGTAAAAATAATGGTAAACGAGTTATTGATATGAGATTAATACATAATGATATTGCAAATTTAATCGGGTCAACGAGAGAAACTACAAGTGCTAATCTGAGCAGATTTAAAAGAGAAGGTCTTATAGACTTTGATAATCATAGGATTGTTGTTTTGGACGAGAAGAAATTAGAGCTTATTTCGCAAGGTGTAAATTAAACTAATAAAACCCCCTCCTAAAGCCCTGTCTTTAATCAAGATGGGGCTTTTTTTATTCCGTTTGTAGTCCCCACTTGTAGGGGCATATTGCATCTGCCCTGCTCCCTATTTTCACAGGGACAAAAATTATAATGTAATCAATAAACAGGAATGTTTTTAAACACAAACCATTCCTTTTCATTGTTGAAACCCACTTCTATTCTTATCTCGACTTTGCCAGAAGGAAGGATAATACCCCTTGTTGATTCTTTTATCAGACGAGACCTATCTTTATTTTCAACAACCGGTGGAATAAATCCAAAAACTTCATCTAAGTTATAATTTTGAGCAACTCCTGTTCCTCCACCAACCACGGTATCCAGATCTATAATTTGCTTACCATTTACCCAAAATTGAATTGGTGATGACATACTAAGGTTATCAATTGGTGCCTCTCCTAAATATTCTATGAGAAATTCTGTATATACACCTGGAATAGCATATAGTTGCCCCTTGCCTTCTTCGGTAACAAGAACCCGCTCTTTGGAATAAGAGGTTGTCCTTGCTAAATGCAATAAGGTAACGAGAGTGTTTTTCTGGGTTATTGTAGTTGTTTGAATTTTCTGAATATCTTTATCTGGAACGATATTTTGTGCAAAAATCACAAATACAACACATATGAGTAGCAAGCAAACAAAGATAATTACATATTTCATCCGTCTCATTTTGTTTCACCTCTTATGATTAAATAGTAATTATACAACGTATATGTTATGATAAATAAAATTTTTATTCTCATTATCTCGAAAAGTCAAACAATTTATTAATTTATTTAGACTTAGAAAAATCAAATGTAAACATATTTGCAGACACCCCTCTCCTTAATCCTCTCCCACAAGGGGAGAGGAAACACTGAAATAAGTTTTTAAACAATCATTTATAAAAATCTTTTGACTTGTGATCCATTATTTGAGAGAAAATAAATTTGTCGTTGTAATATAATCTGATTGTCATAAGTCTAATATTAGAGAAAGGAAATTAAGATGAATAGACTATTTCTCAGTATATTGATTTGTTTGTTTACATTTTCGTTCTCTTTTCTTTCTTTTATTTCTTTTGGTGAAAATGTGAAAAAGCCGGTGGTCGCTGGAATGTTTTATGAGAAGGACAAAGATGCCTTGCAAAAACAGGTCAATGAATATTTGAAGTTGGCTGGTGATGTGGATTTGAAGGGCAAAATTACCGGGATGATTTGTCCCCATGCGGGATATACATATACTCGTGATGCAATGGCAATCGGCTACAAAGCAATTAAAGATAAACCATACAAAAAAGTTATTATTTTAGCCATTAGTCACTCCGTTCCATTTCAAGGTTTATCAATATTGGATGCAGATGCTTATGAAACGCCTTTAGGGAAAGTTCCTATCGATATTGAGTTGCGAGATAAATTACTTAAAGAAAAACATTTTCAAAATATCCCGCGGGCGTCTCAGAACGAGCATTCCGCAGAAGTTCAATTGCCTTATCTTCAGACTGTATTAAAGGATTTTAAAGTCGTTATTATCTTGGTTGGTTACTTAAACTATAATGAATATGATGAAGTCGCACAAATCCTTAAAAAATATATTGATGATGATACTTTGATAATAGCGAGTTCGGATTTTACTCATTATGGCGAGTCTTATGGTTATGTTCCATTTAAAAAAGATATAAAAGAAAATTTGCATAAATTAGATGGCGAAGCAATAGACTTCATTACCAAATTGGATTTTGCAGGATTCCAAAAATTCTTAGACAAAAATGATGCAACCATTTGTGGAAGAGCGCCGATTTTGCTACTTATGAAGTTAATGCAAGGGAAATCAGAGGGTAAATTATTAAAGTATTACACAAGCGGAGATTTGGAGAATGATTACACGCGTTCCATAGGCTATGCCTCCATAGTCTTTATCAAAAAAGAAAATCCACAAGAAGTTAAATCGGAAAAGAAGCGAGCATTGATTGAAGAAAAAGATTTAACTCAGGATGAAGAAAAAACTCTTCTTGAGTTATCTCGAGAGGTATTAACAAAATTTTTAGAGGAAGGCAAAAGACCTGAAATTGATTTGAAAAAATATAATCTATCTGACAGACTCAAAGAAAAGAGAGGTGTATTCGTAACGTTAAATGAAAAAGGAATGCTAAGAGGATGCATTGGTTATGTGGAAGGTATTAAGCCTTTATATGAAGGAGTGATTGATAACACAATTAATGCGGCATCGGAAGATCCAAGATTTCCACCCGTTCAGAAAAAGGAACTCAAGGATATTGAAATCGAAATTTCAGCGATGACACCTCTTAAAAAGATAAATAGTCTTGATGAAATAATTGTGGATAAGCACGGACTCGTAATCAGAAAAGGTTATCGTCAGGGATTATTACTCCCGCAAGTCCCGATGGAATGGGGCTGGGATAAAGAGCAATTCCTGTTGAATATATGCCGAAAAGCTGGATTGCCGGATAATGCTTATAAAGATAAAGATGCGGAATTATATATTTTCTCAGCACAGGTCTTTAATGAGGAAAACTATAAAGAACATAAATAAAATTCTTAACCGCTAATCACGAGAATCTACGCGAACATTAATTAGCGTAATTTGCGATTAAAAAATAGTATTCAATCGTTGTGTTCGTAGTGCCGTTGTGGTTAAATATCTTTTCTCTGTGTCCTCTGTGGTTAATAAATTTTTAAGGAGTAATAAGAAATAATGCAAGAGGAATCGAGAAGAAGTTTCATTAAAAAAACGGTTGCTGGTTTAGTTACGCTTGGTGTTGTCAATCCTTTAGAACTTTTAGCTGAACAGAAAAGTTTTAATCCGAAAAATTTTATAGGCAAAGTTCTAATCGCTAAGGATGCTAAAATTAGAGATGCGAATGGAAAAATTAATCCTTCTATCGCTGACAAGTTAGTCAATGATGGCTTGAAAAAACTTATCGGTGGAAAAGACAAAAACGAAAATTGGTCTTCAATATTTAATGAAAAAGATGTTGTTGGATTAAAATTGAATTGTCTCGCGGGTCGAGGTCTTTCTCCCAATGCAGAAGTTGTGAATGCAATTATTGAAGGTTTGAAATCAGCAGGTGTTAAAGAAGACAACATTATTGTCTGGGAGCGATTCTCAAGAGATTTGCAGAGAACTGGTTATCCAATTAATATAGATAAACCGGGCGTAAAATATTATGGAACAGATGCTGTCGGATATGACGCTGAACCATCGATGAGTGGTTCGATTGGAAGTTGCTTCTCAAAAATTGTTTCAGAAAAATGCACAGCGCTAATTAATATCGGTATTTTAAAAGACCATGATTTGTCAGGTGTCTCTGCTGGGATGAAAAATTTTTATGGTGCGATTCATAATCCAAATAAATACCACGACAATAACTGTGACCCTTATGTCGCTGATGTAAATGCTCATCCATTTATCAAGAATAAACTAAGATTAATTATTATAGATGCTATAAAGCCACAATTTAAAGGCGGTCCCGGTTATAAACCACAATATACGTGGGATTATAATGGAATCATAATGGGATTCGACCCTGTGGCTGTCGATAGCGTTTCGTATGACATTCTCGATAAGAAACGGAAAGAGAAAGGTGCACCAAGTTTAAAAGAAGATGGTAAAGAACCCAAATGGATTATCACCGCAGAGAAAAAAGGATTAGGAATTGCTGATTTGAAAAAAATAGAAATCATTGAAATATAAATCAGCCACGAAAGGACACGAAAAAACACGAAAGTATTAACCGCTAATCACGCGAATTTTCGCGAATGATAACAGATGGTTCAGGATATTTATCCTGAACCATCATATAATTAATTAGCGTAGATTAGCGAGATTCGCGGTTATATTTGTTTTGTTTGTTGTGTCGTTGTGGTTAAACTATTTTAATCGAGGTGATTTTGAGATGGAGTTTATCGACCAAATAAATAAAAAGAAACAAAGTTATCGAATTACACGTCGAGACCTTCTGAAGATGTCCATTACTTCAGCCTGTGCAACTGGACTATTTCTAATGGCAGGAAAAGATAATAAATCCTATGCACAAACTGAACCAACAAAAATCGAGGATGATTCGAAATATATAATTGAAGCAAGATATTATGAAAAACTCCCCGAGATGAGAGTGAAATGTGTTTTGTGTCCACGCGAATGTAAAGTCGCTGATATGGAACGAGGCGGGTGCGGTGTTCGAGAAAATCATCAAGGAATTTATAGGACTCTTGTCTATAATCGTGTTTGTTCACTGAATATCGACCCGGTTGAGAAGAAACCGTTATTTCATTATATGCCCGGAACGACTGCATTATCATTAGCAACCGCAGGCTGCAATATTGAATGCAAATTCTGTCAGAATTGGGAAATTTCTCAATTCAGACCTGAAGAAGTCCGAAGCACCTATTTGCCACCAGAGGCTATTGCCGAAATGGCTAAAAAGAATGGCGCTCCAACAATTGCTTATACTTATTCCGAGCCTGTGATTTTTTATGAATATATGTTCGACACGGCAAAAACTGGACACAAAGTTGGAATCAAAAGTGTGATGATTTCCAATGGATACATTCAAGAAAAACCGTTAAGAGAATTATGCCCACATTTGGATGCAATTAAAATTGATTTCAAAGGATACACAGAAAAATTTTATAAAGAATACTGCGGGGGAGAGCTAAAGCCTGTTTTAAACACATTGAAGTTGCTAAAAGAGATTGGTATTTGGTTTGAGATGGTGGATTTAATTGTCCCGACATTGAACGATTCAGAAAAAGAAATTGATGATATGACAAAATGGATAATGGACAATTTAGGTCCCGATGTTCCATTACACTTCACACGATTTCATCCTGCATATAAAATCAAGAATTTACCATCAACCCCGCTTAAAACAATTGAGCGATGCTACGACATTGCGACTAAAAATGGTTTACATTACGTTTACATCGGTAATATTCCCGGACATAAAGGAGAAAAAACATTCTGTCCCAAATGCAAAACCCTCCTCATCGACCGCATCGGCTTCTACATACAATCTAATACCATCAAAGACAACAAATGTCCCTCCTGCCAAACTAAAATTCCTGGGAAATGGAGTTAAATAAAACTTGAAAAACATATTTTAAAATATATCACAGTGTAATAATTTATATAAGAAATCACGGAAGCACAGAAGGACGGAAGCACGGAAATGGACCTAAAATTGAAAGAATTGACTGGTAAAATTATTGAAAGTGCAATAATAGTTCATAAAAAATTAGGTCCTGGCTTTTTAGAATCAATTTATCAAAATGCTTTGCCAATAGAGTTGGCAAAACAAGGATTAAAAGTGGAAACACAGAAAGGAATAAAAATATTTTATGATGATAAGGAGATTGGATTCCACCGTCTGGACTTGATAATAAACAAAGAAGTAATAGTTGAATTAAAAACAGTAAAAGAGTTTGATAATAGTCATTTAGCACAGTTAAGGTCGTATTTGAAAGCAACTGGCTTAAAGGTTGGATTACTATTAAATTTTGCTAAGGCAACATTGGAAATTAAAAGAGTAGTTAATTGATTTATTCCGTGATTCTATAATTCCGTGTTTTCGTGGTTACAGAATTGTGTATTTATCTTTGTGCCTTTGCGACTTTGCGTTAAAAAATACAAGAATTATTTCTCGCAGAGACGCAAAGTTCGCAAAGAAAATATTTTAACCACGAATTGCACGAATATTCACGAATCTTTTTTAATAATTATTAGTAGGGATTAGTGAGATTCGTGGTTATAATATATTTTTTTTCTCTGTGTCCTCTGTGGTTTAATGTAATTCATCTGTTACTTTTTCAGGATTTTTTTCATTATTGGGTAATAGGCTTGAGACATTCGGTAGAAGCCGAGGTCTGTTGGGTGAACTCCATCAACTGTCCCATTTTCATTACCAGCAAATTGACTTTCACCACTAAGGTAGTAAATCTCAGGAATCTTTTGGTATTTTAAGCGTTGATATATCTTGCGAAGTTCAACATTTCCCTGATTTGTTTTTGGATTAATTGGATTTTCAACCAATAGGATAGGCGTTTTGGGATGCGCTTTACGCAGGGTTTTAATAGTTGGTTCAATTCGTTCCTTAACCAGTTCTGTAGTCATATTTGGAAGCGCTTCGAGGACATATAAAACAGGGTCAAGTTCTGCAAGTAAGTCTGCCATTTCAGGTTCCATCTTTCCAGCACCGGAAAATCCAAGATTAATCACTTCTCGGTCAAGCCATCGACCAAGAATTGCCGTATGGCACATTCCAGAACGTGATGCACAACCTCCTTGAGTGATGGAAGTTCCGTAAAACACTATTGGTTTAGCTTTATCTGATGGACGTTGTGAGGCAGGGGCTATAAATGCATCCTCTGGAATGCCAATCTTCAGTTCGAGCAACTTATCATAAAGAGGGAGATAGAGTATAAACTCGGTAGGTTCACCCGACATATCAGGTAAGAATGTCCCGATAGTTGCAATGGTATGATTTTCCAGAGGACGAGCAGTTCCTTCGAACTCCCACTTCCCGTTTCGTCGAGCATAAAGGTCTAATCCACGAATTCCAGTAGCTGCCATATGCTTCATATCAAAGCCACCGACTGTCCAGTCAGCCTTAATCTTTTTGGCATTAGTGACAAAACGAACAGCGATTCCTGCGGTGTGAGTAGATAGTGTTTGGACATCTTTTGAGACTTTCGATTTAGCACGAGCTGGAATGCGTTCATAAAATGTCTCTGTATCAGTCCAGCCTTTCCCTTCAATCGTGAGTTCGCTGGCATCATACCATAGTATTTTAGAATCAGGTTCGCGAGTGGCTTTTTTCGGGTCGAGTTTTGTCAGATTAGTTGTCTCTAAAGATTCTGTAGATGTTTTTTCGCTTACTGGGATAAAAATGCTTGATTTTGATATATTACAGGAAACAATAATTAAAACAAATAGACAGAACCAAAATAGATGTTTCATTTTTCATAATTCCTTTTATAAAAATTCATTGATTTTCATTTTTAAATTAGAAAATATCTATCTTACATTTTACCCAATGATTTCAATCAAAAAGTTTTGATTAGCAAAGATTAGTGAGATTTGTGATTATAATATATTTTTTTCTGTTTTCTCTGTGGTTAAATATTTTTTATAGAAATTAAAATTTATGAACAATTTGTCGTCTAATAATACGTTATTAGAAATCAAAAATCTTAAGACATATTTTTTTCTTTCGGACGGAGTTTCGAGGGCTGTTGATGGTGTGGATATTAAGATATTCAAAGGAAAAACGCTTGGGCTTGTGGGTGAGTCTGGATGCGGAAAAAGTGTGACCGCGTTATCGATATTAAGATTGGTTCCATCACCACCAGGGAAAATTGTCTCAGGTGAGATTATGTTTAATAATCAAGATTTAATTAAATTGAATAATGAGGAAATCAGAAAGATTCGTGGGAATAAAATTTCAATGATTTTTCAGGAGCCTATGACTTCTTTGAATCCTGTATTTACTATTGGTGACCAAATCGCTGAGGTTTTTAGATTGCATAAAGGAATGTCAAAAAGAGAATCGTTGCAGGAAGCAAAGCGAATGCTTGAATTGGTCAAAATTCCTGCTCCAGAACAGAGAATCAAGGAGTATCCTCATCAAATGAGTGGCGGTATGCGTCAAAGAGTAATGATTGCGATGGCATTAAGTTGCGACCCTGATTTATTAATTGCTGATGAGCCTACGACGGCTGTTGATGTGACAGTTCAGGCGCAAATTCTTGAGTTGATGGAGAACTTAAAATCTAATTTTAATTCCTCGATATTGATGATAACACATAATTTGAGTGTGATTGCGAAAATTGCTGATTATGTTGCGGTGATGTATGCGGGACTAATTATGGAATATGCTGATATTAATGAAATATTTGAGAATCCCCAACATCCCTATTTGATAAGTTTACTTAAATCAATTCCGAGATTGGATAAAGTAACCGAGACAGTTGAAAAATTAAAAGTGATAGAAGGAACTGTTCCTGACCCTCTTCATTATCCGACTGGATGCCGATTCCATCCAAGATGTGAATTTGTTATGGACAGATGCAAAATCGAAGAACCCGAAATGAAAGAAATAAAAGAAAATCATTTTGCGAGATGCTTTTTGAGATATTAAAAGATAAAAATGGAACGCTGATTAACACGGATAAATACGGATTTTCACTGATTAAATTCTCATTTATAAAAAGATAATTTATTCTTTGAGATCCGTGTTAAATCCGCTCTAATCTGTGTCATACTTGGTCTATTATATTTTTAAGAGGGAAATATATTGAGTGTTGAGTTAAGCATAATTATACCGAATTGGAACGGTGAGAGTTTTATTACACGGTGTATTTCATCATTGGATATATCAGCGAAACTTGCTGATGTCTCTTATGAGATAATTGTGGTGGATGATAAGAGCGAAGATAATAGCGTTGAAAAAATCAAAAGTTGCTTTCCAAAAATTACAATTATAGAAAATGAAAAAAATCTTGGTTTCGGAAAGACCTGTAATATAGGTATTGAAAAAAGTCAGGGGAGATTAATTGCTCTTTCTAATAATGATATTGTTGTGAAACAAGATTATATATCGAAAATGTTGAGACATTTTAAAGATGACAAAATCTTTGCCGTGTGTGCCAAAACAGTTGATTGGTTTACGAATGAACCGAATCATTTATGTATGAACGGAGATTTTAAGAGAGGCGAGTTTGTTCTAAGGTATTCTGACCCTGAAAAATTCTGTGAAACAAAATTCTTTCAAGGAGGCTCCTGTATTTTGCGAAAAGATATTTTTCAGGAACTTAGTGGATTTAATGATTTATTTTATCCAGGCTATTGGGAAGATTACGATATTGCTTATAAGGCTTATAAAAAAGGATATAAAATAATTTATGAACCTGAAAGCGTGGCGTTGCATTTAGGAAAAAGTTCTTTTCGTAGAAAATTTGGTGATGATTATGTGAATGCATTGATGGAGAGAAATAAATTCATTTTCATCTGGTTAAATATGAATAGAGAAGAAGCAATAACACATTTACTTCTGCTCCCATTTAATTTGACCGGTAAATTAATAACCGGTAATCTTACAACAGTAAAAGGCTTTATAAAGGCATTGCCAAAATATGTTAAAACTTTGAAAAGGAATATTTGATTTATTTACCTTAATACTTTTCAAATAATAATCGTCTAATATTTAAGATTTCGATACGCCCACAAACAATATCAATTATCAAGAAAGAGGATTTAATATGCCTACATTTTCCTTTAATAAAGTAGAAAACAAAATTAATAAAACATATTTCCCCAAACATTTGTTTGTTTTGATGATTTTATCTCTTTTGTTAATTACCATCAGCCATTTTTATTTTAAAAACCAGAATAAGAATAATAAATTTCAAATTGCATCCGCACCACCGACCAATACCAATCCTAATACTTCTATAGACGAGTCGAGAAGAAATGCGATAGTAGCTGCATCCGAAAAGATAGAAAAGTCTGTGGTAACGGTTACATCAGTTTTAACAAGAACATTTCGTGTCGATCCTTTTTTTGAACCGTTTTTCTCCTTTCCTGATTTTGGAAATGTCTATCAACAAAAAATTCCCAATCTCGGCTCTGGATTCATCGCTTCTGAAGATGGAATCATAGTCACAAACTATCACGTTGTCGAAGGTGCTGAGGAAGTCTCAGTGATTTTAACCAATGGGAAAGAGCATAAAGCAACATTATTGGGTGGCGATAGAAGTTTAGATATTGCCTTTTTAAAGATAAATGCGAGCGATAAATTAATACCAATAACATTCGGTGATTCATCAGATTTAATGATAGGGGAGTGGGCAATTGCCGTTGGTAATCCCTTTGGTAATTTTATTAAAGACCCACGTCCAACTGTAACGGTTGGTGTAGTGAGTGCATTACACAGAGCCTTTTCTCCTGATGCAGGTCGTGTCTATCAAGATATGATTCAGACAGATGCGGCAATAAATCCAGGAAACAGTGGTGGACCCCTCGTTAATGCAAAGGGTGAAGTAATAGGAATAAACACATTCATATTTACCAAAAGTGGTGGATATGATGGAGTCGGATTTGCCATACCGATAAACAAGGCTAAGAGACTTCTTGAAGAAATAAAAAAATATGGTAAGATACGAGAAGTATGGTTTGGTTTCAAGGTTCAGGACATAAATATGCGATTAGCCAACTATTTCAGATTAAGCGATACGAAAGGAGCACTTATTATATCTGTTCAATTAAATAGTCCAGCATCAAAAGCTGGGCTTAAGATAGCTGATGTAATAACCAAAGTAAATAACAAAGAAGTAAATAACTCCGATGACCTTGTTGTATCCTTAGCCGGCGCCCAGGTAAATGACGAATTTAACTTCACCATCATCCGCGAGGGGGAAATAAAAGAGATTAAATATCTGGTGGAAGAGTATAGAGAATAAAGATAGTTTTTAGATTGCTAATATCAAGAGATTGAGGGGGCAAACGACTTGCGTGTGATTTCCAACTTTAGTCTGGCAATTTGTATCTTCTCTATATTTGTCAATCTTTCAAAAATCTTTTTGTATATTTATCCTGAATTAATAAATATTATGGGGAGATAAAAGGATGAATACTAAAAAGAAAATTTACCTCATCATCATCCTGATTTTTTTGATTATTATTGGGATTGCTTTGTGGTTACAAAATACTTTTTACTTTAAAGATGGTTTAAAAAAAGAAACGTTTAGCTCAGAAGAAAATAAATCTAAGACAAATATAGATAATATTCCTGATCCCAATTGGATAAACCCGCACCCTGTAAAAAGCTGGACTGAACGATATATCTTACCTGTTGATGCCGATTTGATTGTATTACCAATTGCTGATAAAACACGATTATATAGTAATTGGTGTTTTGAGATAAGAGAGTATGGTGGAAGGATGATACAAGCACTTGGTTTTATCGCTGGTAATAAGAATTATTGTGCAAAATCTTGGAATCTGTATAAGGCTCTAATGGATAATGGTTATAAATTTACTGATGTTAAAGTATATTCTCCCGACGAATTAATTAATCTTGGTAATAAATTGAAAACCAAGAAGATTATTCAGATTGTATTGGAGAATAGTGGAGAAAAAGGAGTTAAAGCATCTGCAATCGCAGTTGATCTTATCAATAAAAAGACTCTCGGAACGTGGGAGGTCGATTGGCAAAATGTAAACAGAAATTTTGATATTTATTTCAATATCATTGGGGAAATCAGTCTTAAAATAGCAGCTACACTATTTGCCAACTGTGATGAAAAAACTTTTTTTAACTCAATTAACAAAAACATTGATTCTAAAAAGATTCAAATTGCAAAAAAGAAAGCTCAACAAGCCTGGGAGCTTATATCAGTTCCTTCAATTATCAGGCTTGAAAAAGCAAATCAGTTAGCTAACGAATCTATCGAATTAGCCCCGAATTTACCTGAAGCCTGGCAGGCGTTAACCCTTTCTTATACGATTTTATTTGATTCCTTTCGTATAAATTATAGTCATTGTCGCCAGGAATTTTGTATTCGAGCCTTAACAGCTGGTCAAATTGCCCAATGGCTTGCTCCCGATGATGTAAAATCAGTTTTAGTTAATAGCATCGCATTATTTTATTACGGGAGAATAGTTGATGCTATTAATAATGTGGAAGAATATCTAAAGAAACATCCAGATAATAAAATTGCCCAAGCCACAATATCTGCTTTTACTGGTAACAATAACAATTTCCCATTCGAATGCGAAGAATTAAAGAATGACGCAACTCTTAATGACTTACTTCAGAATATTCTCTATGTAAGAAGTGATGATCGAGCTAAGAGAATTGCTCAAATTGAAAAAAGAATTTCTAATTATCCATTCGCTCCAAATTTCCTATACTCCTTAGGCAGATACTCTGCTACTGCGGGTGAATTAACTGAAAGACGCATCTATGATACTAATATGTCTATTCAAGGCTCTCTATTTTCTCTTATTGAAATAGTAAGACAGTGGGAAGTTAGGAAAAATTCGAAAGAAGCAAAACGTATAGCAGAATCCATTTATAAGCTTATTAACTGCACACCTCAAAATATTAATCAACAAAATGATAAAAGTAGAAATGATTATCCTATTTCACAAAATTTAAGAGTAGAGTTAGAGAAATGGTCAAAGAACCAACTCGATAAAATGGACTTTACTAATATCAATTGGGGGTATGATTCACTTCCCTTTAAATTGTTAGAATTTATGGAAAAAGAAAAACAAAATCTTTTGACAAATAGTGCCGATGAATTTGATAAAAAAGGATTAAGAGCTGGGTATAGTGGCTTTGGTTTAACAACAGAAGAATCGCTTGCTCTTTCATCTCGTTATGCTATAGATGGAGCTTGTCTATCCTTCAACGATATTGTGCTTGCTTTAAGTGTTCCGTCTGCTGATGTGAATTTGGGACAAAAAATTATCGATTTATTCCCTGATGATTTACCGATTCTTGAGACATTCAGTCAGTATTATTGGTATAATAAGTTCAATAATGTTATGGTAGATAAATATCAATCAGCAATGAATTCGATAGATTTTACTTATCTACCGATGAAGTGGCGTTATGCTAATTTTGTTCATGAAAAAACTCCTCAAGAGAACAAAAAGAAACTTGAATATCAATTAACAAGTCTCAAGGTTCTCGCACCTTTTGATTATGATAATCTTAATTATATTTACAAGAAACTTGGAAATTCCCTTCTTTTTCAATCATCAGCAACTTATGCAAAACTGATGTATGAGCTTGATCCATATAATCCTCGAAAACTCTACGATTATTTTACAAGTAAAGCCCTTGCAGAAGATAGATTAATAGGTAAAGAGGAAGTCGAAGATCTTATCAGTCGATTATCTGAAACAAATCCCACTAATTGTTTATTAAGGGGAGACATTTATACAAATGCTCAGATGCTTGCTGATGCAATGAGAGAATATGAATCTTATATTGATAAAGTTCTTCCTGAAGATAAAAATCCATATTATAGATTAGCCTTTATATACCGTATAATTGGTAACAATAAAAAGGCAGAAGAGACTATTGAAAAATATTTAAATAAATATCCACCAAGTTTGGTAACAGGCAATATGCTTGTTTATATGGGTAGTGATATTGAGCTTTATGGTGAATACGATTTGGATGGAGCGGGAGAATATCTTAGAAGAGTTTTTCAGCAAAATACTGGCCAGAGCAGTATCTCTTATTTTCATACTTATTATGAATGGGCTAATGGAAATAGAGATAAAGCGATTTCCATACTAACAAATGACGTTGAAAGATATCCATATAGTTCTCACTATGCTGATTTGGGATGGATGTATTTTGCTTGTCACAATGGTGATAAAGCTCTTGAATTTGCAGAAAAATCTATCAGTGTTGGTAATAGGTATCGATATGGTTATTGGTTAAAAAGTGAATTATTCCGAAGAGCAGGTCAAGAAGAGCCTTCTATTGAAACAATAAAACAATATGAAAGAGTTAATATTGATGATGCGGGACCCAAACTACTTTTTGCTATGCATTATTGTAACGAAGGAGATTTTGAGAAGACTGTGCAATATGCGAAAACGGGTTATGATATGGACAACGGAAATTATGTAGTGGATTGTCTAAGGTTTATTGCTCTTGGTTTAATTAATAAAGGGGAATATGATGAGGCAGATAAATACATTAGAAAATTAAATGCCTGGGATTCTATAAGTGAAGTTGTCCCTGAACTAAAAGCAAGAATTGAACTTAAAAAGGGGAATCCTGAAAAGGCATTAGAAGTATTAAAACCCGCACTTAATATGGGGACACAAGAGAGCAGAACTGTAGCAGCACAGGCTTATCTTGAATTGAAAATGCCTGATAAGGCTTTAGAAATGCTCGATAAACCAATGAAGTATTTCTTATACATTTCTCCAGAACTCCGTTACACTTATGTATTGTCCTTAAAGGCAAATGGAAAAGATAAAGAAGCGATGGAACAAATTGAACAATGTTATAAAGAAGATGGGCCTCTCGGTTATTATGGAAAAATAGCAGGGACACAGATGAATTAACGATACAATAATTTTTTCTTTTATTTAAAAAAACACAGTATCTAACTTATTAACTTATCCGACCTATCAATTTCATCTTCTGTGAATGGTTCGCAGTGTTTGCATTGCCCGAATAATTTTTTTGTTTTTAATCCTTTCCTCAAGCGAAGATATTTAACTGAATTCCAGATTTCAAAAAAGTTCTGCTTTTTAAAATCACCATAAGGTTTATTAACCAATCTCGATGAGCAAGGAAATACTTCACCGCCACTATTAATGTGCATTATAAAATATGGGGCGAAACACTTGAAGTCTGGATTTAAAGTGTTATCTTTAATCGCATCTTCATCGCTATTTATTTTCTCACACTCTTCAGGGCGAGGTGACCTCGCCCCTACATTTTTTTCTGCATTGTCATAATGCGATTGATACGATAAATCTTCATCTATATTTTCAAGCCTAAATAATTCCGGATGACTACAAGGAATCTTATGTTTCTCAATAATCTCCTTTGCCTTACTCATATAATTATTAAATAATTCTTTATGATTACCAAGATATTCTGGATTGAGTTTGTTTCTCGGGAATATATGAACAAGAGTAATGAATTCAGCATCGAGTCCTTTAGCCAAATTTATGAAATCAGGTAGTTCTTCAATATTTGATTTCATCAGAACATAATTGTAATAAAGTTTAGGATGATTTACATTGTATCTTTTTTTCAGTTCAATAATTTTCCTTATATTAGTAATAAACTTCTCAAAATTAGCACCGAGCCTAATCTTCTCATAAGTTTCTTTAGTTGCACCATCGATGGATACTGTTATAATCGGGACATTATATTTAATTATATTTTCAATCATCTCCTCATTCAATAACAGTGCATTTGTGACAAATCCCCAGACAGGAACTTTATAGAAATCAATAATTTTGAGAAAATCCGCTAATTGTTTGTGAAGAAGAGGTTCAAAGGAACAGGATAAAGAAACGGCGTGTGCATAAGGGAAAACTTGTTTCGCAATTTTCCCGAATAGATGAGTGTCCATATAGATGGCAGGATTTTTGATATTAGTTTCGTCGAGTGAATAACTACACATTACACAACGAAGATTGCATTTGTTTGTGATGTCGAATCTGACAAATAGAAATCTTTTCCCCTCTTCTGGAATTGAAACATATTTTTTAAAAAAGAGATTGCGAGCAAATAAATTTATAATCTTATTCTGTGCTAATTTATGTCTTAAAGTTTCAAATTGTTTTCTCATAGATAATTCAGATTGAACCACGAATTCCACGAATCTGCACGAATAATATTAGTAAAGTTAATTAGTGTAAATTCGTGTCATTCGTGGTTACATTTTTTTTATTTCCCAATTACAATTCATTTCCGTGACCAAGCCCGGTCTAATTTTCCGCTTTGTTTTCATTATGATAGGGTAGAGATTCAAATGTAAATCATAAGGTTCTTCAATTGAATTATGAGAATAAATCGCTGCAGTAAGTGTATATTTCCCCTCATAAAGACTGAATTTATCAAATACTGCCCTGACCATTCCTTTCCCTGTTATAATTCCTGTTTGAATGTCACTCAAATTTGTTGAATTAATACTCATAGCAATACCATCAAAGCTTCTTCTGATGCCGATATGAAAGTCAGGATTTTCTAATTTCTCTTTAGCATCATAATAAATCTCAACAGTCATAGGTTCATTCGTATAAAAAATATCTGTCTCTTCATTTTTCGGATTTAATAATCGCACTTTAGTTATCTCAATTCCTGTGTGAGATACAAAGCGACCATCCTGACGCGCCGCTATAGCACCATCAATATATTTCTCAGCACGGAACTTTGATGCTTTTATATTAATAGCTCCCTTATATGCTTTCAATACGTCTGTTGTATTTCCTTTTTCTTTTATAATGCCATTCTCAAGCCATATAGCTTTTTCGCATATATCATCAACCGCATCAAGAGAGTGAGTTACGAAAATAATAGTTTTGCCTTGTTTCTTAAATGATTTAATTTTGCTGAATGATTTTAATTGGAAAACCGCATCTCCGACAGATAAAACTTCATCAACAAGTAAGATATCGGGCTCAATATTGACAGCTACAGAAAATCCAAGCCTGACATACATACCGCTCGAATAGTGTTTAACAGGAGTATCCATAAATTGTTCTAATTCTGAAAAATCGATAATATCTTGAAGCTTGTTCTTGATTTCTTTTTGGCTTAATCCAATAATAGTCCCATTAAGAAAAATATTTTCGTACCCAGTCAAATCAGGATGAAAACCTGCGCCTAATTCAAGAAGCGATGAAATTCTACCTGAAGCGATAACTTGACCATTTGTTGGCGTTGTAATGCCTGCAATGATTCTCAGAAGTGTGCTCTTTCCTGAACCATTACTTCCGATGATGCCAAGAGTACAACCTTTATCAACATCAAAAGAAATATCTTTCAATGCCCATAACTCATCGATTCTTTTCTTCTTCATAAGATTCTTGATAAATAATTCTTTGAATGATTGACTTTTATGTGAGATTATATAATATTTTTTTGAAATATTTTTTAGTTCAATTGATTTCATAATGAATTTTTAACCACGAATTACACGAATCTTCATAAAAGAACATTAATGAAAAATTATAATGATTATTTTGTTAAATATTTCAATAGTTAAATATTGAAATCTGATATTAGTTAATCTTTAATTGAGTATGCAACTTTTTTATTAAGATAAGAATTAGAATAATAATTATGCGCAATACAAAGATACTACAAGAAGGAAAATTTAATCTTATATCTGATTACAAACCAAAAGGTGACCAGCCAGAAGCTATTAAAAGCCTTGTGGCAGGCTTGAATAATAATCTCAAACATCAAGTATTACTTGGTGTTACTGGTTCCGGTAAAACTTTTACGATGGCAAATGTCATTGCACAAGTGAATAAACCCAGTCTTGTTATTGCTCATAATAAAACTCTTGCCGCTCAATTATATAGAGAATTTAAGGAATTATTCCCAGAAAGTGCCGTTGAATATTTTGTTAGTTATTATGATTATTATCAGCCTGAGGCTTATATCCCAAGCACTGATACTTATATCGAAAAAGATTCATCTATCAACGAGGAAATTGATAAGATGAGACATTCTGCTACTGTTTCGATTTTAACAAGGCGAGATGTAATTGTCGTGGCAAGTGTTTCCTGTATTTATGGTATTGGTGCACCAGAAACTTATTTAGGAATGCATATATTCCTCGAAACAAATATGGAGTATCCGAGAAATCAGCTTCTGAAGAGGCTTGTAGAGATTCAATATGAGAGAAATGATTTGGATTTTTATCGGGGAACCTTTAGAGTCAGGGGAGACATCGTTGATATTTATCCTGCAAATGAAGAGAAAAATGCGATAAGAATTGAGTATTTTGGTGACACTATCGATTCAATATACGAAATTGATGCACTAAAAGGAACACAAATTAATAAATTATTCAAGGTGATTATCTTTCCGGGAAGCCATTATGTTACTCCTCAGAATGACCTTGAGAAAGCAATTATAAATATAAGAATAGAATTAGAGGAAAAACTTAAGGAATTAAAATCGCAGAATAAATTACTTGAGGCTCAAAGATTGGAACAGCGAACAAATTATGATCTTGAAATGTTGCAGGAAACAGGCTATTGCACAGGAATTGAAAACTACTCTCGGCATCTCACTGGAAGAGCACCCGGTGAACCTCCTCCTGTTTTAATCGATTATTTTCCTGAAGATTTTCTTTTATTCATTGACGAATGTCATCAGACAATACCTCAACTCCGGGGAATGTTCAATGGCGATAGGTCGCGTAAAGAAACTCTTGTAGAATTTGGATTCAGGTTACCATCTGCTCTGGATAATCGTCCATTGAGGTTTGAGGAATTTTGTAACTACATTAATCAAGTAATTTATGTATCAGCCACACCTGCTGATTATGAACTAAAGCAATCTCAAGGAATTGTTGTTCAACAAGTCATTCGTCCGACAGGACTTATTGATCCTGAGATTGAAGTTAAACCCGCTACAAATCAAATTGACGATTTATTAGATGAGATTAAAAAACGAATTGAAAAGAGTGAGCGAGTGATGATTACAACTCTGACTAAACGAATGGCAGAGAATCTTACAGATTATTACAATGACTTGGAAATTAAGGTTAGATATCTACATTCGGACATTGATACACTTGAACGTGTGCGAATAATCAGGGATTTGAGAAAGGGATTATTTGATGTCTTAGTCGGTGTAAATCTATTGAGAGAAGGATTGGATATTCCTGAAGTATCCTTAGTTGCTATATTGGATGCTGATAAAGAGGGATTTTTAAGATCGGAAAAATCACTGATACAAACTTGTGGAAGAGCAGCAAGAAACATAAATGGAAAAGTAATATTGTATGCAGACAAAATAACAGATTCGATGCAAAAAACAATTGATGAAACTAATCGAAGAAGAACAATTCAATTGGAGTATAATAAAAAAAATAATATTACACCCAAATCAATTGTCAAATCTATCACCAATATTCTTGATTCAGTATATGAAAGGGATTATGTTGAAATACCAACAGTTTCTGAAGATAAAGAAGAATATTTATCTTTAAGTAATATCCAAGAGCGAATAAAGAAACTTAAAGTAGAAATGGTAGAAGCAGCGAAGAATTTAGAATTTGAAAAAGCCGCTGAACTCCGCGATAGAGTGTTTGAATTAGAAGAAATGGAATTAGAATTTAAGTAAAATAATAGAAACCACGAATTTCACGAATTCACACTAATTTATTGATAAGAAATTATTCGTGAAGATTTGTGCAATTCGTGGTTTATCTTCATTTTGTGAACTTTGAGACTTCTTTTCACTCTTTGCAGTTGTGATTTATTGTTCGACTAAAAAAATCTGTGCTGTATTGAAAGTATTCCCAGATTGATTAGCAGTTTGCACAAAGATTTTATGAATGCCTGGTTCTAAGTCTGAGGGTAGGGGAGCAGTCCAGATATGAGTTGATTTTCGTGGCTCAACCCAAGACCTAAAACTGTCCTTAAATTTAGTATGGATTTCATAAAAATATGGATCCTCCATAATTGTTCTTTGCATTTTCATGAAGAGCAAATTATCCACCTTACATTCCACAACAGATTTTTCACTTCCATCAAACACGTTCACAATAATTTTTGCCTTTTTTAAATCATCTTTCTTGATTTTGCCAATAGGAGAAGAAATTCTCAATTGATAATCGGAACTTTTACTTGCTGGTTTGTACAGTTCCTTATACTTGTTACCATCAAATTTTAATATATGATACCCATTAGGTACTCCATCTTCTTGAGTTGAGATGGGAATTCCTCTTTCATCTTTAGGACCACCAAACCAGGATCCACAAATAGTTGCACAAATAATTTGATGAAGTGAACTCATACCTTTCCATCCAACTTTTTCATCAAGAAAATGCTGCTCCAGAGTATGATTATGACCGGCAAGTGCCAAAAGATGTTTTCTGTCTTTGATAAGTCCAAATAATTTTTCTCTATCCACAACATTATCAGATTCTGAATCACTTAAAATGGTGTAGAATGGTATATGCATTGTTAAAACAATTAATTTATTTTGGGGGACATAGTTGAGGTCATTATTTAGCCATTGTAATTGTTTCTCTCCAATCATTCCTCTATAATGCGACTTCCCTTTCTCATCTGTTCCAAGCCATTCAACATCATCGAACGCAATAAAGTGAACCTTACCATAATCAAGTGAATAATAAGACGGTCCAAAATGACTTTTAAAAGTCTCAAGAGAATAATGGTCATCCTGTAAATCATAATTCTGATCATGATTTCCTGGAACATTATAAAATGGAATTCCTATTTGTGCTACAAGTTCATTATACTTGTCATAAAAAGATAAATTATCAAACATAATATCACCAAGAGTGATTCCAAAAACCGCTTTAGTCCCTATTAACTCTGTAATAACGTCATCTCGAATAAAGTCTATCTCCTCCTCTTTTCGGGATTGAGGATCAGAGAAGACAATAATTTCGAAATTATCTGATTCTTTTGATTTGAATAATGGAAAATTTAAAGACTCTGGAAGAGAACCAGTTGGCTCGATTCCTTTATACTTCAATTGGGGTGAACCTTTCGGTTGATGAATATAATAAAATTGAGGAAGATTATCTTTGTTGAGTGGAACAGCATAACCTGAAGGTTTGGTCACAAAAATTATTGTTTCATCTTCGATAGGTAAAGAATAATAACCTTTAGAGTTAGTTTTAACAACCTCACGCTGATTAGATACAAGAACATTAGCTATTCCTTTTTCCCCTTTATCAAATTTGAGATTTCTATTAGCATCTTCGAAAACTACTCCCTTAATTTCTATCGCTTGTATTGAGTGAGATAATAAGAATATTAATAACAATAGAATAATGATTTTATTTGTAGTAATTAGAATCCACTTCATTATTATTCCTTTCTAAAAAGTTTTTTTAAATATATAATTTAGATCTTAAGATAGTCAATACTCTATGTTAAGTTAATTTTCTTATTTCAATTATTGAAAATGGAACTGTAGTTTGATTATGTAACTCAAAATATAAATTGGACTTAAGAATTAATGGATTATAAAAGGTTAAAAAAATATTTAGACAAGCTTTACGAAACATTTGATATTAAATATCTTTCACCCGACCCGCTTGAGATTGTTCATAAATTCCAAAATCCACCAGATAAAGAGATTATTGGTTTATTAGCTTCTATACTTGCTTATGGTAATGTAAAAACAATTATCAAAAGTGTCAGTTCAATTATCGAAGTCATCGGATCTTCTCCAATTAATTTTATTTTGAATTTCAATCCGAAAAAAGATATTCATAGATTTGCCTTCTTTAAGCATCGCTTTACATCGGGAATGGATATTGCAAACATATTTTTTATTCTCAAAAATATTTACAAAGAATATGGTTCTTTGAAAGAATTTTATTATGTGGGATATAATGAATCTGATGAGGATATAAAGAATTCATTAATTAGCTTTGTGGATAGGTTTTTATCCTATCCTGTGATATTTGATAATAAGAAAAAAAATGTAACGGTGCGATTCATCACACATAATAATTTATGTCGGATAAATCCGACCGCTACAACAATCTCAAAAGCAAAGGATTTTCCATCATTAAGATATTTATTCCCATCGCCACAGTTTTGTAGCCCTGACTCTTTTGTCAGGGATATAGAATCCCGGAAAAATAATTCCGGGCTACTATCTCCATCCCTGAGATATTTATTCCCATCACCTCAAAAGGGGAGCGCTTGTAAGCGATTGAATCTTTTTCTCAGATGGATGGTGAGAAGAGGGGATAAACTTGATTTTGGATTATGGGACAAAATTAATCCGAATAAATTAATAATCCCTGTTGATACTCACATTGCAAAGATTTGTAAAAACATAGGTCTCACAACAAGAAATTCCGCGGACTGGAAAATGGCAAAAGAAATCACAGAAAATCTAAAAATATTAGACCCTGCTGACCCTGTGAAATATGATTTTGCAATCACAAGACTTGGAATTATTGAAAAATGTTCAGGGGTAAAAAAGCAAAACAAATGTGCCCAATGCCTGATTAAGGATATTTGTATTATTAATTAAAATAATATATTGAGACTATGAAATACTATAACGCGACATCACTGCCGCAAAGATGTGCGAGCTAAAGCTCGCGTTACATTCATAAATCCCTATTTTTTCTAATATCATAGTCATTACCTCCTTTTTCTAAACTTTTGTATAATAAAGAAAAGGGAGAGATTCTACTAAAAAGAAATCTCTCCCTTGGATCGAATTAATGGGTGTTGTATAGCTTAGTTTATAAGATTTGATAAAGTTCTGTTTTTTCTATTGGTTTATATTTATATGAATATGTATGTATATATAATCCATTTTTGTTAAGCTTTCTATTTCATAATTTTTACAAATTTTTCGTTTTAATAAAATATAATTTAAAGCTTGACAAATTAGGAATATAATTTATAGATTCTTTTTCTAAAACCATTCCTGCAAAGAATAGTTAACTATAACAATTACGATAACTACAAGATCAAGTAATCAAAATGTAACTGTTTATGACAGGAAATCAAGATGATGGTCGAGAGCAAACTCATTCTCATGAAGCAGGAATGTGGTAATGAATTTGAATACCGCGTCCTCGCTGTCAATAAGGTCAGCGAAGACCAATCAAGCAATGTCATAATGACTATTCTGTAAGATTTGCAGAAAGGAGGATATTGACAATGCGGCGTATAACGCGTTTAATGATGTTTTTCATCACGATGTATTTAATTACTAATAATGAAGTACTGCCAAGTCCGGCAACGCTTGCCTTCACACAAAACACTGGAGAATGGGAAACACTTGCCAGAACTAACGATACCAATGACCATGCATTGGCAGCGACTTCAGATGGTTCTATTTATATGATTGGTGGTGGATATCCTACTTCAGGATATGGAGAATACACTACTGTTAAGAAATATGATCCTCAAACAAATACATGGACCACAGTTGCTTCCATGAATGAAGGCCGCCGTGGCGTCGCCGCGGCTACTGTAAACAATAAAATTTACGCGATTGGTGGCGGTCCATATGGCGGTTCCAGCGAGACAGTTGAAATGTTTGATCCTACACTAAATTCTTGGACAAACGTATCGCCTATGTTTACATCACGGAGTGGACATGGTGCATGTACTTTTCAAGGGAAAATTTACGTTTTCGGGGGAAGTACACCAGATGGTTTATCCGATACTATTGAAGTATATGATCCTCAATCGAACCAATGGTCGCTATCCCAGGATCATTTACCAGAGGCTATTGGTTTGCTGAGCGCGGTAACGGCGGGTGATAAAATTTATATTTATAGTGAGCTTTATGTATATGATCCTCAAAACCATCAGATCGGGACAATGGCATTACCTCCGTCGACTGGTGTATTAGGTGCTGCTGTCGATCAAACGTTATTTTGTTTATCTACCGAACTCATAGACATCATCACTGGTTCTCCTGTTTTCCATTTCTATAACCTTCCTGGGGGACCATGGCAACCGAATGCAGACCCAGGTGCGAATAGCACAGGGGTTAACCATGCTTCAGGCACCATGTTGGGAGCGAATGGTTATGTCTATGCCATAGGTGGGTGGACAATTGGTAGTATTTTAATGGCGGAACGCTTTGATCCCCTGATGAAATATGATTTAGCCTATCCTTCTTTGGGTCAGACGGTGGCCGGAATAATTACCATAACGGGCAGTGCCGTCAGGACGGATTTTGAAAACTATCAGTTATTTGTCAAGAAAGCTTCTGACCCCGATTCGAACTATTATCTTATCTACGAATCAACAGTACCCGTTTTGAATGATACATTGGCAATTTGGGATAGCACATCGGTACTTGATGGACAATACACTATGCGATTGACTATGGTATCGGGAGTATTTGATAAAATAATAACGCAGGGTTTTATAGTTAATCAAAACGCAACAGGCTCACTCCATGTAACAATCAATCCGCAGGGGGCCATCGATGCCGGAGCACAGTGGCGGCGCGTCGGAACCACGACCTGGCTCAATAACTTGTATACTGAGAACAGCATTTTAATTGGATTGCATACAGTCGAGTTTAAGGATGTTTCCGGCTATAACAAACCTTCAAATCAAGATGTGATGATTAACGCAGACCAGACGACCAACACCAGCGGAACCTACATACAAAAGCAAACTGGGGTTAGTAGAAGCGTCTGGATTCTCTACTGATGCTCTTTTCACTCTTTTGCGTATAAGATTGCCTGCTGTCGGGACTTTAGCAAGTTCTACTTACTTGACTTTCACCGGATAATTGCCGTTAGAGATATATTTGAACTCTCGCTCCTTGAATTCGGCCAGCACGAAATCCTCTTCAAACCAAGTTGGATCAATATCATCTCATTGTTCTAAAACATCTTTTAATTGAATAACTTCTCCTAATTCTTCGAAGTCTTAACAGGTTTGTGCATCATTAAATAATATAGTGAGTGTTTTTAGTTTTTGTTTTTTGAGTTGTTTCTTTAAATCATCATCCATTGATACGTATCCATCTGTGATGATTACAGCTTTGTCAAAACCTCTTTCTAAGATTGATTTTGCTGCGCAGTCAAAGTCTATTCCGTAAGTTTTTTCAATGTTGCCTTTGAGTAATGTTTCAAATGATGTTTCTACTACTTTGTTGCTGAATTGGAAGATGGTTGTGATTTCTTTCCTTAAGTTTCTCAAGATGCCAATGATTTTAGGTAAGTATTCATTTATGCTTCCTGATACATTAAAGTAAATCGCTAAGCCTTTTTCTTTTGTTCTTGATTTGTTTATGCTGTTAAGGGATTTTTCAAAATCGTCTAATTTACATTTTTAGTGATTTATAAAATAACTTCATCTTATTATATTTCAGCTTACAAATTATTCTTTTTCCGCTTGACTTTAAAGGAGATGTGAATAAGGTAAAAATAATAATAAAAATTGCATAATTATTTTTATAGGTGATTGTTTAAAAACTCAATAAATATTTTTATAAGGATGAGATTGCTTCGTCACTTCGTTCCTCGCAATGACATTCCCTTTGCTCTGGAGTAAAAATCGTAGTCAATATGGAAAGAGGAATTAATGCTAAATCTTTTACTTGGGTTGTTCAGCGAAATATGGAAATTACTCCTTGAGATGTCTCCCTACATCCTTTTTGGGCTTTTAATTGCTGGATTCTTATATATAATTATACCGCGAGAAAAAATTTATCATCATTTAGCGAAGAATAATTTTTCTGCTGTACTAAAAGCCTCTCTTTTCGGAATTCCTTTACCGTTGTGTTCCTGCGGGGTCATACCTGTTGCGGCATATTTAAGAAAGGAAGGCGCTGGTAAAGGATCTACTCTATCATTTCTCATTTCAACTCCAACAACCGGTGTCGATTCAATTCTTGCTACTTATTCCTTAATGGGTCTATTATTTGCGATAATTAGACCGATTGCTGCATTTGTTGCAGGAGTTTTCGCAGGTATTGTTACAAATTTATTTGATAAAGAAAAAGAATCAATCATAAATGATAATTCGATTTGTCCTATATGTGATTTAGAGACACCTCATTCGCATAGTTTAATATTTAAAATCAAAACAATATTCAAATATGCATTTTATGAGCTTGTTGAAGATTTTGGCAAATGGTTAATTATTGGAATTGCTATAGGTGGTCTAATTGCTTATTTAGTTCCTGCAAAAATAGTTGAACAATATCTCAGTAATCAATTGCTCGCATATCCTTTAATGATTGCCATAGGGCTTCCAATGTATGTTTGTGCAACTGCATCCATACCTATTGCGGCGGTTCTCATTATGAAAGGAATGTCGCCGGGTGCGGGATTAATATTTCTCATTCTTGGTCCTGCAACCAATATCGCAACATTAACTTTTGTAGCAGGGAAGTTAGGTAAAAAGACATTGGTAATTTATATTGTAACTCTTATTGTAACTGCATTATTATTTGCTATTATACTTGATTTATTCTGGCAAGCTTCTGGCAAAGATATTAAACTATTTACTGGAGCGGGTGAAATACTGCCTGAATGGCTAAAAATAATATCATCTATATTGCTTCTAATTTTTATTCTAAATACAATAATTTTTAAAAGAAAGGATGAAACTGATGAAGAACGTATTCATTGTTCCTGATATGAGTTGTGAACATTGTAAAAAAACTATCACAGCTGCTTTAAAAAATATTAAGGGCGTTAAAGATGTTATTATCGATTTAAATACAAAAAGAGTTGAAGTAATCAGTGAGGTGGATAAAGATAAGATAATTTCTGCAATTGAAGATGCAGGATATACTGTTAAGGAGATTGAAAAATGAATCTTGAATCTTTGTGCAAAATTAGTTATGGAATGTATATTATTTGTTCCAAAATGGGTGATAAGTTCAATGGACAAATTGCAAATACTGTATGCCAGATAACAGCGGAACCACCCACAATTGCTATAAGCATTTGTAAACAAAATCTAACTCACTCTTTTATTAATGAAAGTAAAGTATTCACAGTATCGGTATTAGAACAAGAAACACCGATGAAACTCATCGGGCTTTTTGGTTTTCGTTCAGGTAGGGAAATAAATAAGTTTCAGGATGTGAAATACAAAATCGGTATCACAGGAGTTCCAATAGTTCTTGAAAATACATTGGTATACATCGAAGCCGAACTTATTAACAGCGTTGATGTCGGAACTCACACCATCTTCATCGGGAAGGTGATTCAGACAGAGAAGATAAAAGATGGAGAACCGATGACTTATGCTTATTATCGTATAGTAAAAAGTGGTAAATCACCTAAAACTGCTCCAACATACATCAAGAAAGAAGAAAAAACGGAGGGTAAAAAAATGGAAAAGTATGAATGCATTGTATGTGGATATATTTATGATCCGGAGAAAGGTGACCCTGATGGTAATATTCCACCGGGAACAACATTCGAAAATTTACCTGAAAATTGGGTTTGTCCGGTTTGTGGTGTTGGAAAAGACCAGTTTAAGAAAGTGGAGTAATAAAAATGTCTATCAGAGAAATAAAAAAAGGCATCTATTCTGTTGGTGCTATTGATTGGGATAGAAGACTCTTCGATGAACTTATTCCATTACCTGATGGAACGAGTTATAATGCCTATTTGATTCAAGGTAAAACAAAAGTCGCGCTTATTGATACCGTTGACCCAACAAAAGAAAATGAATTAGTAAGTAACCTTAAAGAATTAAAAGTCGAAAAAATTGATTATATCATTTCTAACCATGCAGAACAAGACCATTCGGGCGTTATACCGAAGATTCTTGAACTCTATATCGACTCAAAAGTTGTAACAAATCCCAAATGTAAAGAATTTCTTAAAGATTTGTTATTAATTCCTGATGAAAAATTTCAGGTCGTGAATGATAAAGACACTTTATCATTAGGAGACAAGACGTTAGAATTCATCATAGCTCCTTGGGTGCATTGGCCCGAAACAATGCTTACTTACTTACAGGAAGACAGAATTTTATTTCCTTGTGACTTGTTCGGTTCTCATCTTGCCACGAGTAACCTTTATACAAGAGACGAAGCCAAAGTTTACGAATCGGCTAAAAGATATTATGCCGAAATTATGATGCCTTTCAGAAACAATATTAAAAAACATATCGAGAAGTTGAATAATTATAAAATCGAAATAATTGCATCAAGTCATGGACCAATTTATGACAGACCAGAATTTATTATGAATGCTTATCGCGATTGGATTTCAGATGATGTGAAAAACGAAGTAGTCTTACCCTATGTCTCAATGCACGGAAGCACAAAAAAAATGGTTGATTATTTCATAGATGCTCTGATAAAAAGAAGTATCACAGTTAAACCATTTAATTTAACAAGAATGGACATTGGGGAGTTAGCAATCGCTCTTGTAGATACTGCTACAGTTGTATTAGCTACTCCGACGGTTCTTGTTGGTCCTCATCCAGCAGCCGTATATGCAATTTACCTTCTTAATGCCTTAAGACCAAAAGTAAAATTTATTTCGGTAATTGGTTCTTATGGGTGGGGTGGGAAAATGCTGGAACAAATTAAAAGTATGTTAACAAACATTAATGCAGAAATAATCGAGCCAATTATCATTAAAGGTTATCCCAGAGAAAGTGATTTTAAAGCATTAAATAAACTTGCGGATGACATTTTTAAGAAGCATAAAGAAATAAAAATAATCTAAGACAGGAGGATTAGATATGAGCTTATTCAACGTGAGTGAAGTTTTTGAATTTGCTATTCAGATTGAAGAAAATGGAGAAAAATTTTATCGTAAAGTAGCAGAAAAAATGGAGAATCCAGATCTGAAAAGGACTTTTAAATTCCTTGCAGACCAGGAAATCAAACATAAAGAAATATTCAAGAAAATGGCATCTGAACTCGATAAATATGAACCACCTGAAAGCTATACGGGTGAATATTTTGCTTATCTGAAATCCTATGTTAATAATGTAATATTTGTTAAGGATTTAGAACAGATTTCCTCAACTGCAAAAGACATTGATGCCGTCATCGATTTTGCCATCCGAAGAGAACTCGATTCCATTTTGTATTATCAAGATGTTAAAGGATTTATTTCTAAAGCATTCGAAGATAAAATTGATAAAATTATCGAAGAGGAAAGAAAGCATTTTATTCAATTGTCAGAAATGAAAAAGAGTATAAAGAAATAACATATAGAAGATTAATTATGCCACAGAGAACACAGAGAAAGAAAAATAATTTTAAGCTAACAACTGACAATTTAATATTGTCATTCTGAGCGTAGCGAAGAATCTCGTATTTTGTTCGTCTGTGTTCGTTGTCCGTTTTTAATTATTAAATCTCCCTCTGAGTTCTCTGTGGCTTACATATATTTTTTCGTAGTATCAAATTATATTGAGAAAATGGAGGTTAGAAAAATGACTAAGAGGTTGGAAATTTACAAATGTGAAATTTGTGGGAACATTGTAGAAGTTCTCCATGAAGGAGTCGGAGAGCTTGTGTGCTGTGGTAAGCCAATGAAACTAATGGTAGAAAATACAGTGGATGCATCGAAAGAAAAACATGTCCCTGTGATTGAAAAAGTCGAGGGTGGAATAAAGGTAAAGGTAGGCAGTGTTCCTCATCCAATGGAAGAAAAACATTACATAGAATGGATTGAGATAATTGCCGATGGGAAAGTGTATAAAAAATTCTTAAAACCTGGTGACCAACCTGAAACACTTTTTGAGATTAAAGCAGATAAAATTACTGCTCGTGAGTATTGCAATATTCACGGATTGTGGAAGAACTAATAAATAATACTGCTTTAAAAATTAAAATAAATTACAATGCAAAGAACGCAAAGAAAACACAAAGATACCAAAAATAATTTAAACTATAAATTAGGTGAATCTTCACGAATAATTTTTCGAGTAATTAGTGTGAATTCGTATGATTAGTGGTTAACAGTCTTTTCTCTGCGTTCTCTGTGGTTAATTAAAGTGGATTATGAAAAAAATCAAAGTTGCTTTTGTTTGCATAGGAAATTCCTGCAGGAGTCAGATGGCAGAAGGTTTTGCAAAACATTACGGTTCTGATTTGCTCGAAATCTATAGTGTGGGAACTCACCCAGCGAGTTATATTAGTCCAGATACAATCAAAGTAATGGCAGAAAAAGGAATCGATATTTCCTCGCATTATCCAAAATACATTGATCAAATTCCAAATGAAGTTGATATTCTTATAACAATGGGCTGTGAAGTTGAGTGTCCTTATATACCAGCAAAATTAAGAGAAAATTGGGGTATTGATGACCCGATTGGTAAACCTGTTGAAGAGTATCGAAAAATCAGAGACATTATTGAGGAAAAAGTCAAAAATTTGATTTCCTATGTGAGAAATAATAGAGAGAAATTTTTTGAAAATTAAAGATCCATAAACAAGAAAAGCCTGAATATTAATAATATTGTAGCGGTTTGATTTATCAAACAAAAGGAGAATGAGCAATGAAGCGTTTTCGTTGTAGTGTTTGTGGTTATATTCACACTGGTAATGAGCCTCCAGATAAATGTCCCAATTGCCAGTCACCCAAAGAAAAATTTTCTGAAGTTCCTGCAGATTTTGAGCAAATTCATATGTATTATGGACAAAAATTATCATATTCAAATCAGGTAGACGTCAATCCCTTCTTTGGAGATTATACCTGTATATCGCCATATATTTATAATCTTCCTGTTGGCAAAAGAGTTCCATTGCATAAACATCCAACTACTGATGAGCTTTTTTATGTAATAAAAGGAAAGATAAAATTCAAAGTAGGGGATAAGGAACTTATCGCTAATATAGGTGATGTAATTCAGGGAAAAATGAATATACCTCATTCGTTTGATAATATTGGTGATGAACCAGCAGCATTTCTTTCTGTTAAAGCTCCTAAACCTGTTGATTTGGTATTTTTAGAAAAAGTCGATTAATCATTAAATTTAATTGCAAAATTAATTTTTTTGTTTTAATTTCATTATGAAATTAATGTCAGTATGATATAAGAGTATTGTATATTCTGTGTCTAAGTAAAAAATAGGTGTTAACCTATATAGATTTATAAGAAATAACACAGGAGGTCAAAAATGGTATCGAAGAAATTACTGGAAAAATTAAATCTGGCTGTTGCAAGAGAATTACAAGTCTCAATTCAGTATATGTGGCAACACATCCTCTGGAAAGGAATTAAGGGATTCGCGGTGAAAGATGCTCTAAAAAGTATCGCTATTGCGGAGATGAAACATGCCGAGGCGATTGCTGAAAGAATGGTTTATTTAGATGCAATTCCCACCACTAAACCTGAGCCAATTTTTGTGGGTGAAAGTCTTAAAGAAATGCTTCTGCAAGACAAAAAGGATGAAGAAGGGGCGATAAAGCTTTACAAAGAAATTATCAAATTGGCTGCAAACGAAGGTGATAATACAACAAAGTTTCTGTTCGAGAATATTCTCTCTGATGAAGAAGACCATCACGATACATTCACCACTCTTCTTGAAGAAATATAAACAGAGTTTAATACCCTCTTCCCTTGTGGGAGAGGGAAGGGAGAGGGGTAATTTTCATCTTGAAGAATGAAGTAAGCATAACCCTCTCTTTTTTTGAAGCTTTTAAAAATTATATATTTAATCTATATTCCTCTGTGATTTATTTTTCTTAAAAATGTTTTTCTAAATAAAACTTGGTTATTATACGGAGGTATTTTTATGCGGAAGATGACTGAAAAATCACTTCAGGAAGCCTTTGCAGGTGAGTCTATGGCTCATATGAAATATGCCGCATTCAGTGAGGTAGCTGAAAGAGAAGGTCTTAAGAATGTTGCACGTCTTTTTAAAGCAGTTTCCTATGCAGAACAAGTCCATGCAACTAATCATGCAAGAAATCTTGGAATTTTGAAAAAGACTGTTGATAATTTACAAACTTGCATCGATGGCGAAAATTTTGAAGTAGAAGAAATGTATCCAGCATTTGATGCTGTTGCCAAACTTCAAAAAGAAAAAGGTGCACAACAATCTATTCATTATGCACTCGAAGCAGAAAAAATTCACGCAGAACTCTATAAGAAAACAAAGGATGAAGTAGCAAAAGGGAAAGATATTGATATGGCAGAAATTTATATTTGTCCTGTATGTGGATATACTCACATCGGTATCCCTCCTGAGTTTTGTCCTGTTTGTGCAGTCCCACGTGATAAATTTAAAAAGTTTTAATTGAAATGCATCAGTAATTGAGTTAGAAGATTGTTCAATATGAGTCTTATAAAAGTAGTAGTATTTAAATATTTTCTCATTTTTTTTACCTAATAAAAAATCTTGTAAAGGAGATAACAATAATGGGAACCAAAGGTAGAGAAATAATCGGTTTAGATGTTAACAAATTAATTGAGTTTCTTAACAAAGCTCTTGCTGATGAATGGCTTGCTTACTATCAATATTGGATTGGCGCTAAGGTTGTTAGGGGGTTAATGCGAGGTGAAGTGGTAGCTGAGTTAATACAACATTCTAATGATGAACTCAGACATGCAGGATTATTAGTTGACAAAATTTTACAGCTTGATGGGACACCTATACTCAAGCCAGAAGATTGGTACAAAATGACCAATTGTGGTTATGATGCTCCTAAAGATTTCGATACAAAACCTATTCTTAATCAAAATATCAAAGGCGAACAATGCGCTATAGTAGCCTATAAAAAATTATTAGATTTTATTGGTAGCAAAGACCCCATTACTTACAATATGATTCTTGGGATTTTGCAAGATGAAGTGGAGCACGAAGACGACCTCCAGAACTTGCTTGAGGACATTAAAAGCAAGAAGTAACTTTCAATAAGTAGGGGACGCATATATGCGTCCCTTTTATTAATAGAGGTATATGAATATGCCACAAGAAAAAGTTAATATTACACCTCAGACCTGTTTGTATACAGATAGTGTTCATTCAAAACTCATAATTGAAGTAATTCTTCCAGGGGTGAAAAAGGAAAATATTAAATTGAAAATGCATGATGATAGTTTTTATTTATTTGCTACAAGAGAAGACATTAATTTTGTGGTCACGACACCTTTCTGTTGTCCTGTAAATCCTGAATATGCCAAAGCAAAATATGATAATGGTCTTTTAAAAATTGATGTTCCTTTCAAAGAATCAATGGATGATGCCATAACAATACCGATTGAGTAAATTATTCTTAATAAATCTATAGAAGCCATATCAATAGATGCCTAAAAAAGAAACCTTTTATGGAATAGAAAGAAAACAAAAGCTTAAATCCTTCATTGTATTTCTCTTTTTGTTCTTAGTTTATATCATTGGAATCGGAATTATTTATATTGTTGGATGGTATATTTACTGTTTTATTGTTGGAGCAATTCCTATCATTTCTTTACAGACTAATCACATTTTAATAATCATAGGTATAGCTTTTATTACTGTTTTAATTCAATGGATTGATATTAAAAGAAATGGTGCAGAATTTATATTAAAAATTTTAAATGCTCAAGAACCCGATAAAGATGATTTATATCATAAAAAACTTGTTAATGTATCTCAAGAACTCACATTAAGTTCAGGATTCAAACATTTATTAAGAGTCTATGTAGTTCCTTCATCTGCGGTCAATTCATTTGCCCTTGTAGATAAAAAGAAAAATGGTATAATCGGAGTAACAGAAGGTGCGGTGGCTACTCTTGAACGCGATGAATTACAGACAATCGTGGCTCATGAGTTAGCTCATATAATTAGAGGGGATGCTATTTTTGTAACTCTTGCCTGCTCTGTGACAAATTTTTTAAACAGTATTGCCGAATCAATTAGACCTGATGAAGAAAATACAAGGTATGCACCCAGGCAAGAAACAGGTGCTACTCAAATCACAATTATAAGATTTTTATTATACTTCATTATAAAAACTGTTTCACTGATAATGAGATTCTTAAGTCTACTAATCAGTAGGCAACGCGAATACCTCGCTGATGCCACTGCTGTTGAATTCACACGTAATCCATCTTCCTTAGCAAGTGCCATTTATAAAGCCCATAAATATTTCTCTTTCATAGGTGACTATACTGAAACTTATAGTCCTATATTTATTGTCTCACCAGAAAGTCTCGATGAACCAGAAAATGATAACATTTTTAAACGAATGTTCGGAACTCATCCACCTGACAAATCAAGAATCAATAAGCTCTTATCAATGACAGGAGCAACATACGAGCAATTAGCCAGTGAGGTTAAATCAAAAGAGGCAATCAAAGACTATGCCAGAGAAGAAATTAAATCTATTGATGAAGAAACGGGAGAGATTAAGGGTCTGCCATTAAATGCATTTGGAATTGGTTCATTAATAGATATTATAAAAAAAGAGGAGCAATCTTCACAACCAAATTTAGAAGAAGAAAAATTATGGGAAGTAAGAGATTGTCACGGAGAATGGCTGGGTCCCTTTAAAACCAATGAACTATTTAGTATCCCCTGGTTCACAGGATTAAGCCGAATAAGACCTTTAGGGGAAGACATCGAAGTATATTCACGTTCGTTTCCTGAGATCCTCGAAAAATTTAGATATATAGGAAATAAAGGTTCTGGTAAAGGAGAATGCCCTTTCTGTCAAACTCCGCTGTTAAATAGTTATTACGAAGGAGTTCCAATTAAATTTTGCCGTAGATGCGGTGGCAGACTTGTTCAGGATGAGAAAATCATTAGAATACTTTCTCGCAAAGGAATAAAACCATCACCATTCTTAAAAGACAAAAGTCTTAATTGGGCAAAACAAAATTATCTTAATTTCCAAATCAAAGGCACTATAAGAAAACCCATATCAAAACAAACTAAAGAAGAGTTGGTGCGATATTTATGCCCTCAATGCGGTTCACCAATGATAAGGAAAACTTTTACTTACCAGTATTTTGTTTTAATTGATTATTGTGGAATGTGCAAAGCTGTCTGGTTTGATGGAGATGAACTTGAGATGTTGCAAGTCTTAATTGAAAAATCTATGTCAAAAAAATTATCAGTATAAAAATATCTTTAATAACTTTTGTAAGATTCCCTAAAGATTTTTATTTTTAAAAAGCTAAAAGCTATTTTGACTATTATGGGCGAAATAAAGATACATCAACCTGTAAAATTGATTTCTGGTTTATTGTATTCATCTGAAACACTTGTTAAGGAAGTGGAATCAATCTTGATTAATAAACTTGGTCCCATTGACCTCCAATCTGAAGCATTTCCTTTTAATCTCACAGATTATTATGTGGATGAATTAGGAGAAGGCATCTTAAGAAAATACGTTTCATTTGAAAAATTGATTGATATTGTTCGATTACCTGATATTAAGATATGGACAAATGAAATTGAAAAAAATATTTCTGATAAAGATTCAGGAAAAAGAAAAATTAATATCGACCCGGGTTATTTGACACTTTCAAAATTGGTTCTTGCTACTACAAAAAACTATTCTCATAGAATTTATTTAAGAGATGGCATATATGCAGAAGTCACTTTGCATTATCATAATAAAAGTTTTGCACCCTGGGAATGGACTTATCCCGATTATAAACTTGAAAAAACGATTAATTTCTTTAATAAGGTAAGGGAAATTTACAAAGAACAAATACAAAGAATTTAATGTATGAGGTTTTGATTAATATTGGCGAATAAAAAAGTAACAATCAGTATTGATAGTGTATTAACAAAAGTTGATAGGGGAGAGGTCTCGCCTGTTTATCTTCTCTATGGTCCTGATGCAGTTAATGTTCATAAAAATAAAGATGAATTAGTTAAGAAACTCATTCCAGAAAATCTAAGAGACCAGAATTTAAAGGAATTTTATGCTTCAGGAACTCGTCCGATTTCATTAGCAAACATTATTCCGGATGTTGTGGACGAACTACTAACCGTTCCATTTATGTTTGAATCAAGAAAAGTCACAATAATTTATGACCCTGTAGAATTAAGAAAACCAAAAGACCCCAAAAAAGAAAATAACCTGAAAAAAGACAAAGAATATGAAAAAAGATTTTGTAAATTAATTGATAATCTAACTCCCAAATATATTCTTATTATTGTTTTTGTTGAAGATGACGCAAAAAGGATTGAGCTTAATACCGCTTCAAAAATTGTAAAAAAAATGAATGAGAATGGGATTATTTTAGAATCTCCTCTTCCCAAACTTATCTTCGAATTTTATAATAACTTGTTAGCTCGCAATGTCAATAATGCCATCAAAATTTTCAGAGAATTAATTAGTGCTGGACAGGAAGCTCCTAATATTTTCGGACTTCTTGTCCAGAATATAAGATTATTATACCAGACGAAATTGTTGTTATCAGGTGAAAATCAGCATTCCCCGATTAAAGACGAACAGGCGTTCCTTAATGCATATAAGTCAAAAGATGAAAGTTTACCATCAGACTCAAGGCATAATATTCTAAAACAAAATCCATTTAGAATAAAGCACTTAATTAATTATTCTTATAACTTTACTTTAAAAGAATTAGAAGAATATTGTGAGAAATTAGTAAATCTTGATATTAAAATTAACCCTACTCAAATGGATTTATATGCCCCTGATCCCAATATTGCTTTTGAGTATTTCATAGTTGATTTTTGCCAAAAACAATGATTTATTCAAACTTTAAACTTTTAAACTTATAACTGTTTAAACCATATAATTACAAGGATTTAAGTCATATATAATGAGTAAAAAAAGCAAACAAATTGATTTAAAAACTGAACCGATCAAAATTGAAAAATCATCAAATTATTGCTTGAATTGTAATAAATTATTAACTGATGAAGAACATCATCCTTCCATATTGAAGGAAGAGGATTCTAAAGAGACCGGATTTGAAAGAAAAGATTATTGTAATGACTGCTGGCAAAAGATTCAGGATAAGAACTATTATCTTTTCTGGATTAAAAAAAGAATTAAAATCAGAAAAGACAAAAAAATATCGAAAAAAGAGAGAAATAAAATTATTTTATCTTATTTTAATCATTTACTGAGTAAGAACGAAGAGCTCAATCAGAAAAGAGAATTGGAAGCCTTAAATATACAAAATGTTGATGAAGTAAATATACAATCATATCAAGAATCTGCAGCACAATCCATTGATTATAGATACCATTTATATTTTATAGCCCATTTGTTGATGAAGTATGGTGTTTTTAAATGGAAAAAAGATATTAGAGATGAAGAGGGGAATGTGATTATCATTTTTGAAAATAGATATACTGATGAGGAAGTAATCATTGAAGAAATGCAGCCTCCTGTTGAAATCATCAAAATAATCAAGGAAGATTTACAAGCATACCTGAAAGACAATCAGATTGAGCTTGAAATAATCTAAAAGCTTAGTTAATAATAAGTCCAACCTATAAAACCCTAAATTTGAGAATTGCACCAAGCATTTCCCACCTTTAAAACATTAAACTTGAAACTTCAAACCTGGAACTCGAATTTTCCAATTAAAACACTACAATAACCAATCCCAATTCAATTTATTTACATTATCTCCTGATGATTATATAGATTTTTGCCTTATTCCCATATACATTTAACGACACAGAAGAAGGCTTTCGTGATATTAAAAAGCTTTAAAATAGCCCCTGTAAACCTATAAATATGAATAAAATATGATAAAAAATAGTTCTTGACATCATATGTCGTTAAAGCTACCTTTAACGACATAGATAATAAGTATATTTTTCAATTAATTCTTTATAATTTCATCTACAATTAGCTAATTGATGGGGTTTATGACTATGAACTATTACTTCTCTGATTTATTAAACGATTTTGATACTTTCCTAAAAGTCGAGAAAAATCTATCTTCCAAAACAAGAAGTGCTTACAAATATGATTTGAAAAATTTTCTCACTTTTCTTATTAAGGAGTTTAATAAAGAACCCCCCATTGATAAAATTGTCGACACTGACATTAAGAAATATCTCAATCAGCAACAATTAGAAAAGAATTTAAAAAGTACAACATTAACTCGCATTATATCTTCCATTAGAATTTTCTTTAATTTCTGTGTTGAACATAAATTCTTAACCAATAGCCCAGCGCAATATATTAGAAGCCCTAAACATACAAAAAGACTCCCAATTTATCTTATTGAAAGTGAATTAAAAAGACTTCTATCTACACCGGATAAATCAGATTTTTTAGGACTAAGGGATTATACTATTCTAATTACTCTTGCTTTTACAGGAATGCGACTACAAGAAATTGTAAATATAAACATTGAGGATATTGATTTTGAAAGAAATACTGTTAAGGTTATGGGAAAAGGCTCAAAAGAACGTCTTATACCAATAAACAGAACCTTACTAAATGCCTTAAAAGATTACTTTGAGAAACGACCAATAACTGAAGATAAATCAGTGTTTTTAAACAGAAGAGCTAAAAGATTATCTGGCAGACAAATTGAGCGGATAGTTAAACATTATGCCCTTAAAGCACAATTAACTAAAACGAAAATTAGCCCCCATAAATTAAGACACACATTTGCAACTTTGCTTCATTTTAGTGAAGTAGATCTAATTGAAATACAATCTTTATTAGGACACTCAAGCATAACAAGTACACAAATCTATACACATACAAATCCTAAAAAGTTAAAAACCGCTGTTGAAAAATTAGAAGATATTTAGGGTGTCATTGCGAGTTTATGAAGTAAACGTGGCAATCTCGTTTTTAATAAGTTTAAATTGGAATACTTTAGAGGTCTTAATTTATATTCAATCTTTTTCATCTTTTCCTTGAAAAATCCTTTTAACAATATATATTTAGATATAAGTCAACTTTTTAAAAATATTATTTCAATTTATAAAATTAACCCTTATGCAAAGAATACTAATTACAGGCGGAAGTGGTTTTTTCGGATATAATTTGGTAAAGATATTAAAGAAGAATTATGAATGTGCTTTTACTTATTATAACCATCCGGTTGCCATTCCTGATGTGTGGGCTTATCAATACAATCTGACCAATAATTCTCAGCTTAATCAAATTATAGATGAATTTTCTCCGGAAATTATTATTCACGCTGCCGCAATGAGTCATTCTCAGGAATGCGACAATAAAAAAGAACTTGCCCTAAAGGTCAATGTGGATGCCACAAAATATATTGCTGAAACCTGTAACTCCCTCGGTATAAAAATGATTTTTATATCCACCGACCTTGTTTTCGATGGAGAATTAGGATTTTACAAAGAGATGGATAAACCTAATCCAGTCAGCTTCTACGGCTCAACGAAGGCTCTTGCGGAAGAAGAGGTCAAGAAATTTAAAGACAATTTAATTATAAGATCTGCATTAATGTATGGTTCAGGTAATGAATATCACGGTTGCTTTCTAAAATGGATGAAGGATGGTCTACAAGCAAATGGTGTGGTATTGTTTACTGACGAATACCGCTCCCCTATTTATGTTATAGATTTAGCAAATGCAATTATTGAATTGATGCAAAAGGATATTAAAGGAACAATACACCTTGCAGGATATGATAGACTAAGCCGATATGAAATGGGTTTAATTTTTTGTGAAACATTTGATTACGATAAGAAAAAGATTAAAGCAACAACATTAAAAGAAGCGGATATGGAATTTAAGAGAGCTAAAGATTGCTCCTTGAGTATCTTAATGGCAAAATCAATATTAAAAACTGATCTAAAAGATTTTAGAAGTGGACTACAGGATTTAAAAAGGAAGAAGTAGTGTGAAAATTGGACTCATATCGGATACACACGACCATCTCGTGAAAATTAATGAGGCAATAAAATTATTTAATTGGGAAAAAGTCGATTATGTGATTCATTGTGGTGATTTTATTGCACCTTTTGCTATAAAGCTCTTTGGGAATCTTACTATGCCATTTCTTGGAATCTTTGGTAATAATGACGGTGAAAAAGATGGATTAAAAAAGGTTGTTGAAAAATTTGGTGAAATCTACGATTCTCCAATGATAAAAGAATTTGATTCCAAAACATTTTTAATTTCCCATTCTTTCATTCCAGAAGAGAAGTTATCAAAATATAAAAAGATTGATTATCTAATCTATGGTCATACTCATATAAAAGAAATGCAGGGTTCCTCTCCCCTACTGATTAATCCTGGTGAATGCTGTGGTTGGTTAACAGGCATAAGCACTGTAGCAATTCTGGATACAAAAACAAATGAAGTAGAATTCAAAAATATATAAGAAATTTTCTTAAGAATTCAATCGCAAATGACATTAAGAAATTGCAGAGACCGCAAATATTTTTTTTAAACAATATTTTTTATTTATGATTTCAAATCTTTTTTTTTACTCAGCGCACTTTGCGTCCTCTGCGTGATATATTTAATTTATTTTTCTTAGAGATTATAAAATACCAATATGTTTAAGCAATTATCAGAAAAATATAACGTCCTCGAATTAATTGGACGAGGTGGTATGGGTGAGGTTCATCGGGCTATCCATAAAGGCTTGAACCGAACTGTAGCTATTAAGATGCTTTCACCTGAAATAATGGATAATGTGGAATTCAGAAAAAGATTTCAACAAGAAGCACAAATCATTGCTCAACTCGACCATAAAAACATTATTAAAGTTTATGATATTGATACCTATGATAATAAATTGTGTATTATAATGGAATATATAGATGGAGAATCACTCGAATCAATTCTAAAAAAGGTAGAGAAATATGATATAACTCATTCAATAGAATTAACGATTGAGATTGCTCAGGCTCTTGATTACGCTCATAATAAAGGGATAATCCACAGAGACATTAAACCAGACAATATTATGCTTGATAAATCAGGGACTGTGAAACTGATGGATTTTGGGATTGCGAGAATGGTTGATGCCACATTGAATACTCAAACAGGGTTAAGTATGGGAACTCCCAAATATATGTCTCCAGAACAAGCTGAAGGGAAAAAAGTCAAAAAAACAACCGACATTTATTCGCTCGGTATAATTTTATACAGATTAGTAGCGGGCAAGGTTCCATTTGATGCAGATAATTTTGTGGCAATTGCTATGATGCACATTAAAGACCTTCCTCCTCCTCCTGAGAAATTAAATCCTGAAATTGACAAGAAATTATCAACTATTATATTGAAATGTATTGAAAAAGATGAGAAAGACCGATTTCAGAGTTGCAGAGAACTGAGCGATGCTCTTGCAGAATATAAGTTCTCGATGTTGCAGAGAGATGTTACAAGAACTGTGAAGGAAGAAAAACTGATTCCTCTAACTACAAAAATGACAAGTGATACTTTACCTTTTGAACCTTCCAAAAAAAAATTTCAAACGATAGAAAGTGATAAAGAAAAAGGTGCTCAGTTAAAATCAAAAACAAAACCATTCTACTACATTTTCGGAGTAATTGTTTTATTAATATTACTAAGTTATTCAGCCCTTTTAATATATAAGTCAGAAAAGAAATCTAAAACTGAAAAAGTAACTACATCATCGGATAAAATTGTTGAAAAGAATACTCCATCAGAAGATTTGTCCTTAAACAAATCTTTCGAGAATCTAAAAACAAATTGGGAAAAAATTAAGTTTTCAGATAATTTAGAAGAGAAAAGTAAATTGTTAAAAGAACTTGTCAATTATTATCCGGTTGAGAATGGAAGCAAAGAATGGAAAAAAGCTTATGGAGAATTACTATGTTATGAGGGGATTAAAAATAATGATAAAGATAAATTGATAGAAGGGAAAAAGCATCTGGAAGAAGTTAAGAAGGATTATGAAGGGACAAAGGATTTTGATACAATAATACAACTTATAGATAATGTTAATAATATTTTACAAAAAAATAATTAGACAGATAGAAGTTTCCAAAACATTACAAATCCGAATTGTTATTATCTTTTTCTAATAGTTTTGCTCGAATAATTCTATCGAGTTTTAACACAATTAATGAGCGGGAGGCAATACTTGTGCCTGACACTTCTGAATGTTCAATCTGGATGGGCTCGAGAGCAATCGTTACATCCTTTTGAGAGAGTTTTTTGTGGTAAAAAATTTCAAGAAGTTTTCCTTCTTGTATAGCATATTTTATCATATTAATTATATCTTTTTTCTTCTCTGCAGGATTAGGACCCTTATAAGTTTTCGATTCTTTATTTACTTGTTCTTTAATCCGGGATAAGATTTTTCCCATTTCCCTTTTTTGCTTCTCTAAAGAACTATCAACAATTTCCTTAAATGAATCTTTTAATTTAGAGAGATACTGTTCTTTTATTGTCGTGGCATTATTTATTAATTCCTTACCCTTAAAGGTCAAAATCTTATCTTTAACAGACATCAGTTTTTTCGAATAGTTTCCAATCTTAAATTCCTTAGATAACTCATCGAAAAATTCAAGTAGTGATAGAAGTTGAACAAGTTCATCCTTTTTAAAGGTTATTTCATATTCTGAATCAGAAATCCTTTTTATGTGTTTTGTTATTATCCTGGGCATAAAACCAAATTCACGTAATTCTTTAGATATATGGTCAACCGAATATTTCTCACTTAACAATATTATATTATCAGCCAACTCATATTTCAGAAAAGGTTCTAATTTCTTAAGAGACTTAATTTCTTTAAGTAGGAAAGGAGATTCTGTTTTGAGATACAAGTTTGCATGCCCAATTTCAATCTCACCGTGCTTACTCGAACAATCATCTATTAAATTCTCAACAGTTTCTGGGATACCGGTTTTGCTATAAGTTCTGAAAAATTCTTTTATTTCATTATTCGTAACACCCTTATCCAGAGTAGTTCTAAGAGATTCTTTAGTAATGGCAAACGTGTTCAAGACATCATTGTCTTTGAATTGGCATATCTTGCAGAGTTCAAAATAAAATTGAACACTTGTATTAGGCGGAATAATTACATCAAAGTTTGATTGAATGATACAGTAGTTTTCATATATTGCAGGGAGCCCATTAGAATTTTCCAAACCCGAGTGATTTGATACTGAATCCCGGGAAACAAGTTCGCTGGCTTTCTGAGATGGTTGTTTATCAAAAAAAGATTGAATGATGTATTGTCCAAGTTTTGTTAATTTTATTAAATCAGTCCTACCCTTTTTCAAGACAGTATGCGGAGACACAAAATTTTGTGTCTCTACATTCATAGCAAGATAACCGCTATTTGGATTGTTCTTTGAACTGGACTGGATATTATTATTAAAACCATTTTTATTATGATTATTAGGAGAAATTATCCCTATAGCAACAATCCCATACCAGCATAAAAATTCATTTATAAAATTCAATAATAGTTTATTGAAAGGATAAGAGAAATTGTTATAATGAATAGTTTCAAACGAAGGATTCCTCGATATAATAGAAAAGATAAAAAAATCAAGGTCTATCCACACATTTTCTGGCAGTTTGAATAACTCACTAAGTATCAAATCTTTTAAAATTATGGTGCTTTTTCTTATAAACGGAGTTTGATTATATAATAAATCAGGAGTAACATATCCTTCATTCCAACCTTGAGGTGTTTTTAAATAATTGAATATCTCTTTATAACAAGTTTTAATGTCATTAAAATAATTATTAGTCTTATATGTTAGGCTCCAGATACCATCCTGTTCTTGAATTAAATCGAGATGCTTACTGAGTTGAAGTAACAAGCTAATGTATTTAAAATCTTTAATTTTGTTTAATACATTAGATATTTTTTTGTAATCATTGATATGCAAACCACTTGTTGAAACAACTCTAAGATTGTATTTATAGATGTAGGATAAAAATATTGCGATATCTCTCAACAAATTGTCAGAGTTATCAATGATTTTCTCAATGTTTTGGTCTTGAATAATAGATGAATCTAAAACATTATTTTTTGATAACATCTCCACATCTTTATTGTCGGTTATTAAAACGTTGTAAAGGTCTGTTGGTATATAAAATGTCTGATTATCTTTATCGAAAACACCGCAATTTTGAATCTCATAAGGATGATAAAAAATAAGTACATAATAGTTTCTTAATCTATATAAAAGTTCATCGAGATTAGTAATCTCTAAAAGTTTTAGTTCTTTGTATGTTCTCTTCCCATTGTTTCTCAATATATAGTTAAAAATAGTAGATTCATTCTCTGACAAATTCTCAATATACTTATTAAAAAAAGCAGGATTAAGCAGTTTATTTTTTGTATGATGAATCATAAATGTTCGATTCTTATCATTGCTATCAATTGATTGGTAGGTACTATCTGAAGATTCCTGAAACTCAGAAGAAAAATTTAATAATCTTTGTGAAATGTTCTTAAATTCATTGTTATTTAATTCATTTAAACTTCCCCCGAGATATTTATGTACCGCAGGAGGAATATAAATATGAGTGGAATATTCGTTTGGAAGAATATAGAGAATCTGTTTTGTTTTATACAGAATTTTTTTATCAACGAATAAGAATCCGAACTTTTTCAAATTATCAAGCGAAATTAAACAGGAATGTTTCTCACCTTTAAAACATCGCTCGCAAACCTCATTCAGTGTTGCCTCAAAACCATTCAATAAGAAAAATTGCAAAACATAAATTTCATTTTGTTTAAGCTTCTGAAATGTTTTTGTTATATTGTTGTCATCAATCAAATTTTCATAAACAATATCAATAAGCCTATCTATTTTCTTATTTCTTTCAATTAGCGGATCTTCTAATTCTATATCTCTTGTAATGGCTATAGAATTAATATCATCCATTGATAATCTTTTAAGTAGATTCTTTAAGTCCATTGATTAATTTTACCTTTAAAGAACGGTTGTGGAACGATATTATAAATTTTCATCAATTATTGTCCACAAATTATTCTGTAGGGGCGGGGTTCCCCCGCCCTTAAATACGGGCGACAAGACGCCGCCCCTACAATTTCATTTATGAATAAAACTTTTTTTAAATTTATGATGTCACAAAGGTATGCGAGATAAATCTCGCACCACAAAAATTAATTAAAGAGACGCAAAATTTTGCGTCTCTACTAACCAGATAAAATTGAATATTTATATCCTTGCTCAGTTAAAAATAACTGTCTTTTTGATGCATAATCCTGATCTAAAGTATTTCTTGTGACAATAGAATAAAAATGAGCTTGATTCTCCTCCTGCTTGGGTCTTAAAATTCTTCCCAGTCGCTGAGCCTCTTCCTGTCTTGAACCAAAGGTACCTGAAATCTGAATAGCAACATTTGCATCAGGTAAGTCTATAGCAAAGTTAGCAACTTTGGAAACGATAAGCATTTTTATTTTCCCATTCTTAAAATCACCATACAATCTTTCTCTCTCTTTGTTTGCAGTAGCCCCTGTAATAATAGGAACATTAAAAGCCTCTGAGATTATATGGAGCTGGTCCAAATATTGACCTATGATAAGTATATTATCATTTGAATGCTGTGTAATTATTTTTTTTATTATATTAATCTTTTGAGGATTTGTGGAGGCAATTTTATATTTATCTCTTCTTTCGGCAGTAGCATATTTCAGTTTTAATTTATCTGGCAAATCCAATCTTATTTCTGTACAATCTGCCGTAGCTATCCATCCTTGTTCTTCAAGAATTTTCCAGGGTAGGTCAAATTTCTTTGGTCCTATCAAAGAAAAAACATCTTCTTCTTTGCCATCCTCTCTAACAAGCGTAGCCGTTAATCCAAGTCTTCTTTTACTCTGAATGTCCGCGACAATTCTAAATATAGGAGCCGGTAATAAATGAACTTCATCATATATTATCAAACCCCAATTTCGCTCATTAAAAAGAGCAAAATGTTTAAAATCACTTTCCTTAGATTTTCGATGTGTCATAATCTGGTACGTGCTAAGAGTTATAGGTTTGATTTCTTTTTTTTCACCACTATATTCTCCAACATCCGCATCACTCAAAGTCGTCTTATCAAAAAGCTCATCTCGCCATTGTCTTAGGGCAATAATATTTGTTCCCAGAACAAGTGTGTGCATCTTAAGTTTTTCCATTATTCCGATCCCAATAATGGTTTTACCAGCTCCACAAGGGAGAACTATTACTCCACTACCACCTAAATTTGACCCATCTTTATGAAACGAATGTATTGCATCAATTTGATACTTCCTGAAAGCAAATGATTTCCCCTTGAGGGTATCATTTCTTAGTTCTATATTATATGAGTCACCATCCACATAACCCGCAACGTCTTGAACAGGATAACCCAATTTTAATAGAGATTGTTTTAATCTTCCCCTTGAATCAAGTTTAATATATAATGTCAAATCATCAATTTTCTTATCTATAAAGGGTTGTATGGATTTCTGATGAGTAATTTCTGTCATTGTGTAAGGGTCAGTTGATTGTAAAACTAATTTATCATCTTCTTTGGATAATTTCAGCTTCCCGTATTTTTCAATATTATCTCTAATATTTTGAAATACATTATTAGGGATTTCATATTTTGAATAGCGGTTCAATATATCGACTACCTGTTGTGATGTAAATCCAACAGAAGCAGAGTTCCATAAAGAGAGAGGAGTAAGACGATAAGTATGAATATATTCGGGGCTTTTGATAAGTTCGGCAAATTGGGATATTTCGTCTCTTGCGGATTCAAATTTTACATTCGTTGTTTCTAACAAAATCGAATTATCTGATTGAATAATTAGGGGATTCTGCAGGTCAACCATTTCTGTAAATAATACTCCAAACTAAATAATAGAATTTGAGAATGTAGATTTTGGATTTAAGATTA
>Ga0315274_10000225_pt1 | contig 87108 bp, 78 predicted proteins | sample YL17G02_20_MG_FD_203700 | JGI IMG/M metagenome (GOLD analysis project Ga0315274, IMG submission 203700) | Sediment microbial communities from Yellowstone Lake, YNP, Wyoming, USA - YL17G02_20 | ecosystem: Environmental > Aquatic > Freshwater > Lake > Sediment | place: USA: Wyoming | collected...
AGCCCAAACCACCTAAACCACCCGAAAAAGTCTGGATCAATCCACCCCAATTACCCGAGAAATCGGTTCAATTATACACTAATTGCAAACCCGGAGTGTCCTAAAATGCTTGACACATTCCGAACCCAAAAGTATTCTCTTCTCTGCGTCCTTCGCGCCTTTGCGGTTATCAAAGGAATAAGCTAGATGGAAAAGCTGCTGATCATCGGTCTTGACTGCGCCACGCCGCAACTGGTGTTTGAGCAGTTCGCGTCCGAGCTCCCCAACCTGAGGGCGCTGTGGCAAAAGGGGATGAAGGCAAGGATGGTGTCGACCATCCCTCCGATCACGGTTCCGGCCTGGACTTCGATGATGACCAGCAAGGACCCCGGCCAACTGGGCTTCTACGGGTTCCGGAACCGCGCCGGGTATGACTACGAGAACCTCTATTTCGCCAACGCCAAATACGTGAAGGAAAAGACGGTCTGGAACTATCTGAACCGGAACCGCATGGCCGCGCTCCTCTTCGGAATCCCCCAGACCTATCCCCCCAAACCAATGAACGGAATCACCGTCGGCTGTTTCCTCACCCCGGACAAAAACGCGGATTACACCTATCCTTCGGAAATCAAAGCCGAGCTCGATTCCGCCGCGGACGGGGACTACATCATTGACATCAAGGACTTCCGCACCGACAACAAGGACCGGCTTCTGGAGCAGATTTACGTCATGACCGACCGGCGGTTCAAGGCCTTCCGGCATTTTCACAAAAAGGACGAGTGGCCGTTCGCCATGATGGTGGAGATGGGGATTGACCGCATCCACCACGGCTTCTGGAGATATTTTGACCAGGGCCACCGGCTCTACGAGAAGGGCAACAAGTACGAGAACGCCATCCGCGACTATTACGTTCACGTTGACCGGAAAATCGGCGAGCTCTTGAACGAGGTTGACGACAAGACCGCGGTGATGGTGGTCTCGGATCACGGCGCCAAGAGGATGGAAGGCGCCATCTGCGTGAACGAGTGGCTGCAGAAGATGGGCTGGCTCAAGCTCAAGGCTGCGCCCCGGGAGCAGACCAAGTTCAAGATGAGCATGGTCGACTGGGAGCATACCCGGGCCTGGAGCGAGGGCGGGTATTACGCGCGCATGTTTTTCAACGTCCAGGGCCGTGAGCCCAAGGGAGTTATCCCGCAGGCCGAATACGAAAAATTCCGGGACGAGGTCAAGGCCGCGCTGGAGGCCATCACGGACGAGAGCGGAAAAAACATCGGCACCAAGGCATTCAAGCCCGGGGAGATTTACAAGGAAGTCAAAAACATCGCTCCGGATTTGATCGTGCATTTTGGGGACCTGGACTGGAGGTCAGCCGGGTCAGTCGGGGGCGGAAAAATTTACATGTATGAGAACGACACCGGCCCGGACGACGCCAACCACGCCCAGGAAGGAATTTTCATTTGTGACATCCCGCCCGGCCGGCTGGCGGAGAAGAAAGACCTGATCTCGATCTACGACATTGCGCCCACCGCGCTCAAATATCTGGGCATAGAGCCGCCTGCGGATATGATTGGAAAATCGCTGGTCAGATAGTAATATAATGGGGTCAGACCTCGAGGGGTCTGGCCTCATCATCGCAGTTCGGTCTTCCGCGAAGAGGCCTGACCCCATCGACCGAAGAAGGAGCAGGTTATGAAAGGTTTCACGTTGTGGTTCACGGGCCTGAGCGGTTCGGGCAAGAGCACGCTGGCGCGCAAGCTTGAGGAGACGCTGCTTGAGCGCGGCTGCCGGGTTGAATTGATGGACGGAGACGTCGTTCGCCAGAACCTGAGCAAGGGCCTGGGCTATTCCAAGGAGGACCGGGACATCAACATCCGGAGGATCGGGTGGGTCTGCCACATCCTGAGCAGGAACGAGGTGGTGGCGATTGCCGCGGCGATCTCGCCCTACAAGGCCATCCGGGACGAAAACCGCAAGCTGATTGGAAGATTCGTGGAAGTCTATTGCAAGGCAACCATTGACTGCCTTAAGAAGCGCGACCCCAAAGGGCTTTACGAAAAAGCGCTGAGGGGCGAGATCAAAAATTTCACCGGGGTCAACGACCCCTACGAGCCGCCGGACAATCCGGAAGTCATGGTCGACACCGGATGCGAGTCAATTGACGAGAGCACGGCCAAGATCATCCGCACGCTGGAGCTCATGGGCTACGTCCCCAAGGCCGACATGAGCGAGGACTACTCGCCGGAAGAGGAGCAAAAGATCAAGAAGAGATTGAAAGACCTGGGTTATATTTAAGACATGAAGCGCAAACGGGTTAAAATGAACGTCGGCGAGATCCGGGAAAAGATAGTCCCGATCCTGAAAAAGTATGATGTCACCAGGGCCGCGCTTTTCGGCTCAGCTGCACGCGGTGAAGCAGGCCCCCGAAGCGATATAGACGTCCTGGTTGAAATCAGCAACGATGACCTCAGCCTGCTCGATTTCGTGGGCATCAAACTGGAACTGGAAGAGGCATTGGGCAAAAAAGTTGACCTGGTTGAGTACTCAACGATCAAACCGCTGCTCAAGGACAAAATCCTCGGACAGCAGGTCCCGATCTTATGAACAAAGATTATAAGGTCTATATCGGCGACATCAGGGAAGCGATTGAAATAATCGAAGGCTACGTCACCGGTCGTCCGAAACGATTTGCCCGCCTTGAAACTTGCTATCGACAAAATCTGGAAAGAGATGCAATAGGTTGATTCTGCTCATGGGGGGAGGGGCGGTTCTTGATTTTTCGGTTTAAGCGCAAAAGCCCGCGGGTGCTGGTCCTCGGCCTTGACGGCGTGCCTTATGCGCTGGTGCGGAAGTTTTGCGCGGACGGCACCTGGCGGTTCATGGAGGGTCTTACGAAGAGCGGGGCGTTGCGTCCGATGGAGGTCACGCTCCCGGAGATCAGCGCGGTCAGCTGGCCCTCGTTCATGACCGGAAAAAACCCGGGCGAGCACGGCATTTACGGGTTCACCGAATTCAAGGAAAACTCCTATGAGATTCATTACACCAACTTCAACGACCTGAAGACCCCGACCATCTGGGACAAGCTGGGAGGAATGAAAAAGCAATCGGTGGTGCTCAACCAGCCCGGGACCTATCCGGCCCGGCCCATCCCCGGCATCCTGGTCTCGGGGTTCGTGGCCATCGAGCTCGCCAAGTCCGTGCAGCCGCTAAGATACCTCGCCCCGCTCAAACGCATGAATTACCGGGTCGATATCGACACCCACCGCTGCCGCTCGGACCACGACCAGATGTTCCGCGAATTGGACCTCACCCTTAACCTGCGCCGGGCCGCGGTGGAATTCTTCTGGGACGAGATTGACTGGGACTTCTTCGAAGTGGTCAAGACCGGCACCGACCGGCTCCAGCACTATCTGATGGACGCGGTGGAAAACGAGTCCCACCCCCGACACCTCCAGGCCGTGGCCTATTACCAAAAGATTGAGGACTTCATCAAATTCGTGTGGCAGCTTTATTACAAAGGCCGGAGCGCGGACCAGGAGGGCGAAGGACTATTCATGCTCTCGGACCACGGCTTCTGCGTCACCAAACGCGAGGTTTACCTCAATGCCTGGCTTAAGCAAAACGGATACCTCGCGTTCGAAAAAGAACCGCCCGAGGAAATCAAGGACCTCAAAAAATCCAGCGCAGCCTTTGCGCTCGACCCGTCAAGAATTTACCTCCACCGAAAGTCCCGATTCCCGCAAGGCACGCTCAATGACACCCAGGCCGACAAGCTCCGGGGCGAGTTGAAGGAAAAACTGCTCGGGCTGGAATTTGAAGGCGAGAAGGTGTTGAACGCGGTCTATTTTCCGGAGGAGATTTACTCCGGGCCCGAGACTCACCGAGCGCCGGACTTGATTCTGCTCTCCAACCACGGGTTTGATCTCAAAGGCGCGGTCGCCAAGACTGAAATTTTCGGCAACTCCGACCTAAAGGGCATGCACACCCGGGACGACGCCTTCTTCTGGGCCAGGGAAATCGATCGCGAAAAAATCCGCATCACCGATCTCGCCGGGCTATTTCTGAAAGATCTTTCCTAGCCGGCCCGGCGCACGGGCGACTTGCAGTCGCCCTCGAGTCGCCCTCTATTTGGAAATCACCGCCACCGCATAATGCTGAATTTCCGTGATTGAAAATTCAATCCCGCTGCCTTTGATTGACACGTTCTGCGCCACCGGGTGGTTTTCGTCGGGAGAAATGAGTTTCATTTTGAAGCCGGCGAGGTCGTCCGCAAAACCAGCCAGGTTCAGTTTCACTTTCATGCCGATCACGGGATGCTTGTGATCGTAGTTGATGAAATGCGCGATGAATGCGCTGCCATCATTTTTCCTGGTAACATTCGCCGCCACGTGTCCGCTGTCAACAAGGCTCAGCACCGGCCCGCCGGCCGCGGCCTGGATTTGCGAGATCAGTTTTTCCACCGGCTCGCCCGCGGCGATCCGCAGAGCCGCTGCTCCCGAAATCCGGGTGACCGCTCCCGCGTCGCCCGAAAATTCCGGAGGGTCAACCGCGAAAATCTTGCCGTTGTTCGCCGTAAAATCCGAAAGCGTTTTTTCCTGCTCCGGCAAAAAATTCTTGAGCGGAAACGGGATCACCAGCACCCGGTAAGACCCGAGCGGCTCGCCCTTGCCCAGGTGCTTGAGCACCTTGCTCCCGAACATGACGTTCCGTTTGAGGAACTCGTCGGCCAGCGGGTTTTTCTCGCCCTCGGACAAAAGCGCGATTTTCGCGACCTGGGTCACGCCGTTGTAAAGGTCCTTGTTCTCGTCCACGAATCGGTTGTATTGCCCGATTGCGGCCCAGGCATCGAGCGCGGGTTTCTCGTCCGTGATCAGCCCCTTCAAGAACCTGCCTTCAATGTTCCTGGAAAGCGCGGCGCCGAAGGCATAAGCCTCGGCAATGCCCAGCTTCTGCTCGATTGGTGACGGTATGCAGCGCTCGCGCGGCCCGCAATGATAGACGTCGTTCTCGAACATCAGCGGCTGCCAGGCCTGCTTCTCGCCGAGAATGAACTTGATCTTGCGCGCGTTCGATACCTCCCAGCCGTCTTCCCACACGCCCGGCGTATCCTTCCCGCTCTCGTCCCACAAGAGGTCGCACGAGTCGTTGATGTCAAACCGGCCGGGCGAGAGGTGCACGTTCCCGCCCACCAGCGCCTTGGGACGGCCGCTCGCCTTGGCCTTCTTCTCCGCCAGCGCCTGGGTCTCGCTCATCAAGAGCTTGTTGGCGTAATTGTCCCCGAAGATGTTGTCGTACCAGACGGCGTCCGCGCCCGCGTCAATCGCCAGCTCTGCTTTCTTCAAAAGGTAAGCCCTCCACTCGGGCTTGCTCACGTCCGCGAGCAGCCGGTGCGGAGACGCGCCGTAGAGGATGGGAAGACCGAAAGACTTGAGCAGCCATCCCCGCGACTGCGGCTCTTTCCGGAACACGTCCCACCAGAACATGTTTGACGCCGAGAGATAGGCCGAGACCTGAATCCCGTTGGCGTGACAATTCGCGATCACCTTTTCCAAATCCTCCCGGTTTTTTTGCTCCGACTCCAGCGACCAGCCGTTGCTCCAAGTCACCCATATCCAGTTAAAGTCCGCGTCCTTCAACAAGCCCAGCATCTTGTCAAAATCTCTTCCATAAATATTCGCCAGCACGTCATTCTCTTGGGCCGGAAAATTCTGGCCCCACCAGGTCCGCTGCGCCTTGCGCGTCTCAATCATCCCCCCGTCCAGCCTGAGAAAACGAAAGTTCCCCTGCTCCGCCCACTCCGGCACTAACTCCGGTTTCGACAGATAAACCTTTTCCTCACTTGCCCGGCCCGAGCCGCAAAACCAAACCGTCACGAACAAGCCAACCAGTATTGCCCAAAGCTTTATTCTCATATTCACTCCTTTGCAGATTCCCTGAATTATATGCAGACCCGGCGCGGAATGTCAATCTTGTCCTCCCGAATAGCCTAGTTGCCAATTAGCGGACATTAACTTGACACGGTTTCTCAATTGGTATAATTTGATTCCAGCGAGGTGCAACCCGAGAGAAATCGAGACTGGAGATTGGTTTCGATGAGGGGAAACGCCCAGTAAAAGAACTTCTGGTCCGTCTTCCGAGCTAGAGCCGACACCCGGACGTGTAGAGGTACGGGAACGGAGGCAGGCGAATTAGTATCCGGACCAAACTGTTGCTGGCGTTGCTGGCCTTTGTAGCCATCCCTGTAGCCATGGACGAAGCAATCGGCCTGATCATCAACCGTGACGCGCTCAAGAGAGCGAGAATAGACCAGCTGGAAGTTGTCGCAGACCTCAAGGTAAAGAAAATTGAGGATTTCGTCAACAGCCGGAAAGGCGACCTCATCATCGTCCGCGAATACCAGGAGATCAAACAATTTTTCGCCGACCCGAACAACGCGGGAGACAAGGCTTACCATGCGGCGCCGGAAAAAACACTTGACCAGAGGCTGGCCGCGGTCATCAGGGCCTATCAATACGATGATATCCTTCTGGTGTCGAAAAACGGCAAAGTGATTTATTGCTCCAATCCGACACACGCTTCCGCTCATATCGGCCGGGGCCTGCCCGACCCCGGCAATAAGGCTTTCCTCGAAGGCCGCAAAGACATTTATTTCACGGATATTTTTGAGAACAAGCTGGAACCCGGCCACTATTATATGCTGGTTTCGGGCCCGGTTTCCGACGATGCCGGCAAATCCCTGGGCGTCCTGGCGTTCGAGGTCAAGATGGACCCGATTTATGAACTGATCCAGGACACCGCCAACCTGGGAAAAACCGGAGAGACGCTCATCGCCAAGAACATCGGAGACGGCGCGCTTTATCTCAATCCCCTCCGCCATGATCCAAACGCCGCGCTGAAACGCGAAGTGAAATTCGGCGACAAGCTGGCCCTGTCCACCCAACTGTCGGTCAAGCGCCCGGACGGATCAGGCATAACAAATGACTACCGCGGCGAAACCGTGATCGCGGCCTGGAGATATATTCCGGACCTGAAGTGGGGACTGGTCGCAAAAATAGACACCCGCGAAGCCTTCGCTCCGGCCTATTCGCTCATAAAAATAGTCGTTCTTTTTGCGCTGGTCACCCTGGGCCTGGCCGCGGTCGTGGCGCTGTTCGTTTCAAGGTCGTTGACCGCGCCCCTGCGCGACTTGCAGGCCGGGACGGAAATAATCGGAAGAGGAAACCTCGACCACAAAGTGGGCACTCTTGCGCGGGACGAAATCGGACAGCTCTCCCGGTCCTTTGACCTGATGACCGCCAATTTGAAGCAAATCGAAGCGTCGCGCAGGGAGACCGAGGAAAGGCTTAGGCTCACTCTGGAAGACCTGAAGCGGTCAAACAAGGAGCTCGAGCAATTTGCTTATGTCGCCAGCCACGACCTCCAGGAGCCCCTGCGCATGGTGGCCAGCTTCACCCAGCTGCTGGAGCAGCGGTACAAGGATAAGCTGGACAAGGATGCCAACGAGTTCATCGGTTACGCCGTGAACGGGGCGAACCGCATGCAAGGGTTGATCAACGACCTGCTGACTTATTCGCGGGTAGGCACGCGCGGCAAGGCCCCGGAGCCTGCGGACTCTCATTCCGCGCTGGGAGAGGCCGTCTTGAACCTCGAAACCATGATCCGGGAAAACCATGCAGTCATAACCAACGACGACCTCCCGGAAGTAAGGGCCGACCGCAGCCAGCTCGTGCAGGTGTTCCAAAACCTGATCGGCAATGCCATCAAATTCAAGAGCGACGAAACGCCGCGGATCCACTTATCCGCCAGAGAGGCCCCCGGGGAATGGATTTTCTCGGTCAAGGACAATGGCGTCGGCATAGACCCGCAGTATTTTGAGCGGATTTTTGTCGTATTCCAGCGGCTGCATTCGCGGGAAGAATATCCCGGCACCGGGATCGGCCTGGCGCTTTGCAAGAGAATTGTGGAAAGACACGGCGGGAAAATCTGGGTGGAATCTGCGCCTGGAAAAGGTTCCACCTTCTTTTTCACAATACCCAATTAAGGAGGAGGCTGAAGATGACAAACCAGAAAGGGGGAAAACCCATTGAAATCCTGTTGGTGGAAGACAACCCGGGAGACGCGCGGCTGGCGCAGGAAGCTCTCAGGGGCAGCAAGGTCAGTAACGTCCTGAAAATTGTGGGAGACGGCGTGGAAGCAATGGACTACCTGCGCAAGAAAGGCAAGTATGGAAAAACCGCGCGCCCTGACCTCATCCTGCTCGACCTGAACCTTCCCAAAAAAGACGGCCGGGAAGTGCTGGCTGAAATCAAGGCCGACGCATACCTTAAGAGGATACCGGTGGTCATCCTTACCATTTCCAAGGCGGAGGAAGACGTATTGAAGTCCTACGATTTGCACGCCAACTGTTACATCACCAAGCCGATTGATCTGAACCAGTTCATGGAGGTTGTGAAATCGATTGAGAATTTCTGGCTGACCATAGTTAAATTGCCGCCGAACGGGAATAAATGAAACCAGCGCCGATCAAAGTCCTGCTGATCGAGGATAACCCCGGCGACGCCCGCCTGATCGCGGAAATGCTGGGAGAGGGCAAGTGGAAATTTGCTCTGGAGACGTCCGGTCTTCTCTCCGCGGGCATGGACCGGGTCAAAAAAAATGAACTGGACCTGGTCCTGCTCGACCTCAACCTGCCCGACAGCCAGGGCCTGGACACTTTCGTCAAAGCCCGTGAAAAATGCGCCGGCGTGCCGATCATTGTCCTCACCGGCACCGGCGATGAGGAAATGGCGCTGGAGGCGGTGCGGCTGGGCGCGCAGGACTATCTTGTTAAGGGACAAGTTAGTCCTGAGGTGCTTGTCCCCGCCATCCGTTACGCCATCGAGCGCAAAAAGAATGAAGATGCGTTGCGCGAGAGCGAGGAAAGGTTCCAGACCCTGTTTGACAATGCGGGCGACGCTATTTTCATTCATGACCTGGAAGGGTGTTTCCTGGAAGCAAACCATGAGGCCTGCGAAAGGCTCGGTTACAGCCGCGAAGAACTCCTCAAAATGGCGGCGGCGGATATCGACACTCCCGAATGGGCGGCGCTGACCGCGGGCCGGGTGGAGGAACTGCGCAAAAAGGGACACGTCATCTCTGAAAGCATCCACGTTGCCAAGGACGGCAAACGGATCCCGGTGGAAGTCAATTCCCGGATTGTCCAGTTCGCCGGCCGGCCCGCGGTCCTGGCCTCGGCGCGCGATGTCACGGCGAGGAGGGCGCTGGAGCACCAGCTCAACCAGGCCGTAAAAATGGAGGCCGTGGGCCTGCTCGCCGGCGGGGTGGCGCATGATTTCAACAATAACCTCACACCCATTTTCGCGGTCTGCGGGCTGCTCCTGAACAAGCTCAACAAAGACCACCCGCTTTACCAGGACCTCCTGGAGATAAGGGACGCCGCGGAGAGGTGCGCGAGCCTGATCCGGCAGCTCATGGCTTTCGGCCGAAAACAGATCCTGGAGCCCAAGGTGATAAACCTCAACGACGTGGTGACCCGCATGGAGAAAATCCTTATCCGCACCATCGGAGAAGACGTCGGACTGGTGAAATCCCTGGAGTCAAAACTCCATCCCACCAGGGCCGACGCCGGGCAGATCGAACAGATCATCGTCAACCTTGCGGTCAATGCCCGCGATGCAATGCCCCAGGGCGGAAAACTGACCATCGAAACGCAAAACGTCAGCCTGGACGAGGAGTATTGCCAAAACCATCTTGAGCTCAAGCCCGGAGAATACGTGATGCTGGCAATGACCGACACCGGGACCGGCATGGGCAAAAGCACCCAGCGACACATCTTTGAGCCGTTTTTCACCACCAAGGAAAAAGGCAAAGGCACCGGACTTGGACTTTCCACCGTCTATGGGATCGTGAAGCAGTCGGGCGGTAACATTGAGCTCTACAGCGAACTCGGCAAAGGGACAACTTTCAAAATCTATCTGCCGGCCTCGGCTCTAGGCGCCGAGACCGCGGCCACCGTCGCCTCCCCGGCCGAACCCCCTCGCGGCTCTGAGACCATAATGGTGGTGGAAGACAACGGCATCGTGCGCAAGGTTATGAAAAGGATCTTGAAAAGTATCGGGTACTCCGTAATCGAAGCAGGCAGCGGCGAAGAAGCCGTCAGGATCTGCGAACAGAGCAAGGGCAAAATCGATCTGCTGATCACCGACATGGTCATGCCCGGAATGACCGGGAGAGAACTCTCCAACCTGCTCACCGACAAATATCCCGGCCTCAAGGTCATCTTTGTTTCAGGCTATACGGATGATGCGATATCCCATCACGGGGTGCTGGAGCCGGGAATGTTCTTTATCCAGAAACCCTTCGTGGTCCAGGCCCTGGCCGAAAAAATCCGCGAAGCCCTGGACCGCTGATTGGGGTCAGAACTGAATGGCGCTAAGTTAAGCTCAATAATAGTTTTGGCCCAGCGGTTTCATAATAGCCCCGCGCTTATGGTCACCAACTGATTAAATGGACAATCCCGGTTTTGCGTTTTCTAGCCCGGCCATTTATGGCCGGGAACGGCGACCGCCTAAAACCCTTGCCGCGGCCCGGGCCGCAGCGGCAGGGGCGCGGCCGGGTTCCCCGGCGCTGAAGCGCCGGGCTATCGAAACCCGAACTCCCGATCAAATTATTTGGTTAATGACCATAAGCGCTTGGCTATCAGGCTCAACCTTAAATTAGCGCCATTCTGGTCAGAGCTCAACAATCGACAAAGTCCATCCCTGCTTTTGAATCAAGCCTTGAATTCCTTGGCCAGCTTTTGCTCCTGCTCCCTCAGCCGGTCCCGCATTTCCTCCAGCTTCTTCCGGTAACCGGCATCGCTTGCCAAGTTGGTCATTTCCAAAGGATCGTCCTTCAGGTTGTAGAGTTCCTCCTCGGTCCCGCTCCTGCCCGGGCTGAAGTAATACGCGTACTTCCAGTCCTTCTCGCGCAGGCTCCGCACGTGTGACGGGTTATCATAGATGGAATTCTCGTCCTCGGACTTGCCAACCCTGAAGGCTACCTCATAGTCGCAATGATAGAGCACGTCCTCCCGCACCTCCGCCTTGGGATCGCGGAGCACGGGCGAGAGGTCCTTGCCCGCCATGTAATTCCCGTTTGAGACTCCGGCCAGGGCCAGGAGCGTGGGCATCACGTCCACGTTGCTGGCCAGCGACTCCGTGACCAGGCCCGCTCCAATGCGGCCGGGCCAAACGAAGATCAGCGGCACGTTCATCACCTCTTCGTAGGCGAAATTGCCCTTGGTGCGCAGGCTGTGCGAGCCGCACATGTCGCCGTGGTCAGAGGTGAACACGACGATGGTGTTTTGCGCCTGGCCGGATTTCTCCAGGGCGTCCAGCACCCGGCCCGCCTGCTTGTCAACCATTTCCTGACACTCGGCGTAGTAGTCGAGATACCGGCGCATGGCGTCCGGGTTTTGGAGGTCAAGTTTTCCCGCGACGGTCACGTAGCGGCGCTGGAATTCCTTGTGCACCCCGGGCTTGCCGGCCAAATCGTCTTTCCAGTTGCCCGCGGGCGAAGGGCACTTGATCGGTTCGATCCTCTCGTGCGGGTAATAACGCGGGTACGCGGTAATGTCGTGCGGGTTGATCAGGGAGCAGACCAGGAACCACGGCTGCTTGTGGTTCTCCGGGTTGCCGAGCCAATCAATGGCGCGTCCGGCATAGACCGGGTCAACCAGTTGGCCGTTATAGGGCGGGCCGCCGAACGGCGCCTCCGGAGGCTTCCAGCCTTCCCAGCCGTAATCGAGCAGCGCGTCGTCCTTGTTCCGGTCGGCTTTCCGGGTCAAATGCCACTTTCCCCGGTAAGGCGTGCGAAAGCCGGCCTTGCGGAAAAGATGCCCGAGCGTGGGAATCTTCGGGTCCAGGCTCGGCTGGATTTTGCCCTCCACGAAGTCGCAGTTGGTCAGCATCCGGTTCTGGGTGGTGTAGGTCCCGGTGAAAAGGCACGCCCGGCTCGGAGAGCACGCAACCGCGCTCGTGAAATGCCGGGTGAAACTCACGCCCGAGTCCGCAATCCGAGCCATGTTCTTGGGCAGCCCTTCCGGCCACCAGCGCGGGTAGCGCATCTGGTCGACTTCGATCAGCAAGACATTGGGCCTGGCCGACGCTCTCAATAGACCAGGCGAAAGCGCGACCGCGCCCGTGGCCAACGCCGAGCCCTTCAAGAATTCTCTTCGCTTCATTTTGTCCTCCTATACCGGTATTCCTTGCGCGCAGGGAGTCCCGGTCATGCACAGACCGCAACAGTAGATGTTCACATTATTCTTGAAAATATTTCTCGGGATGCTCTTCATCACCAGCTTGGAGCAGACGTCCTTGTCATGCCCCTTTTCCGAAAGGGCATCCACCGGGCAGCGTTTGGCGCAGACCAGGCATTTGCCGGTCCGGTGCTGGCGGCAGAACTGCCGGTAATGCGGGGGCCGCTCGCGGTTGGGCTTGAGAACGGCCGCGAGCACGATGCTGCCGCAGCGGTGCGCCTGGCCCTTCTCGGTGATCAGCGCGTCATTCATGCCGAAGCTGCCAAGTCCCGCGGCGAACGCCGCGTGCCGGTGCGACCAGGGCGAGGCCCAGCCCGCTCCCGGAAACTTCTTCTTGCGGAAGTCCGGCATGAAATCCCCGGCCGCGCAGAGCACGCCCCGGCTCGAGAGTTCAACCAGCAGCGACTGCATGAGCGCCCTTAAAAATATCTCGCCGAACAGCCGCGCCTGCGCCCAGCGCGCGCTTCCCCAGTCCCTGGCTTTCTCGTTGTCAATGACAATCGGGTCGCTAAACGGCAGGATGAAGGACACCACGCTGATCTCCCGCGCGGGGGGAGGATTCACGCCTTGCTCTTTGGCGGCCCAGGCCATCACTTCTTCCGGCGTATGGTGGAACGGGCCCACGACTTTTTTGTATTCCTGATAGATCGGGTCCGCGCCCGAGGAAAATCCGACCAGCGGCTGCTGGTAAATCTTCTCGCCCTTGAATTTCTGCTCAAGCGAATTGCCGGGGTTGTTCCTGACGAAATCGGAAATGAACCGCTCAAGCCATTTTTCATCGGGAGATTGTCCGGTTGATTTGGCAAGTCGAGGAAGCTTGGGCGAGCCGCGTCCCAGAGTTTCCGAGACCAGGGTCTGCCAACTGCGCTTGTCGAAAATGGAGCCGGCGGTGTTACGCCAAAACATCTTCCCTCGCATCAACCCCGGCCAGCTTGCGCGCCAGTTTCTTTTTCGACTCCAAATCGGCCAGTCGCTCGATCATTATTTTCTGGGCCTGGGGCGAGCCGGCGCCGTGCATGGACTCGGTCCGGTAGCTGGGCGCGGTGGTCCCCATGGTCATTGAGTGGATGAGCGAAAGCATCCTCATCCGGGCCTCGGTCGGCACTTCCGCTTTGCCCCTCAGGTATTTTTCCACAAACTTGCCCATTGCCGGACTCTTCAAGTCTTTTTCCGAGGGCATGGTCACCAGGAGCCCGCCGGCAATGTCCTCGGCCAGACGGCAAAGCTCATAGGGCATGCGCGTGACGTTGAGCTTGCACACGTTGGCCAGAAGCACGTTGCACTGGAAGTTTCCGGCCGCGGTCCTCTCGCCCTCGTAAGAGCAGGCCAGGCCGCAGGCATAAATCGATTCCACCAGATGGACCATCTCCGCCAGCTTGTCCTTCACGTGCGAGGCCTTGGCCACGCCGTTGTAGTCCGCCATGGACGCGGCCGCGCCGACCAGCACGTCGCCGATCCCGGACTTGCACCCGCCGTAGCTCTGCCGGTGGTAGGACGCGAAACGCTCGACCAGCATGGACGCAAATTCGATCTCGCTCGCCATGAAGACTCTTTCGTCGGGAACGAACACGTCCTCGAAAACGGTCAGCGTCTCCTGGCCGCCGAAACCGTAATTGCCGACGTCGATCTCGCTATGCTCCAGCTTCCGGGTGTCACTGGGCTGCCGGCCGTAGATTATGTGCACGCCTTTGGCGTCGCTGGGGGTGGCGCAGCAGACCGCGTAGGACTCCTCGCCCTCGCGCAGCCTGAGCGTGGGCATGACCAGCATCTCGTGGGAATTGGCCGCGCCGGTCTGGCTGGCCTTGGCGCCCCGGATCACGATCCCCTTGCCGGTCCTTTCAACGATGCGCACGAACATGTCCGGGTCTTTCTGCGCCGAGGGGCTCAAGCCCCGGTCGCCCTTGACGTCGGTCATGGCGCCCTGCACGCAGAGGTCGTTGACTTGGACGTATTTGAGCCAGTCCTTGAAACGGCCGTGATATTGGGTGCCGCGTTTTTGGTCGATTTCAAAGCTGGTGCTGAACACGGCGTTGGCCGCGTCCATGCCCACGCAGCGCTGGAAACAGGCGCCGGTGCGCCGTCCCATTTCGCGCTGGAGCTTGACCTTTTGAACCAACTCATCCGTGCCCGCGAAAAGCGAATTGAAACGGCTGACCTTTCCGCCGGTAAGTGTGGATGCGGCGGTGGCGAGCTCTCTGGTCTCCGGTTGCTGCGCCAGCTTGTAAGTCATGGCCACGGAATTGATTGACGGCCGGATGATCGGGTGGTCCACCCAGTTCTCAACCTTCTCGCCCAAGAGATAGAGGTCCAGCTTGAGCGCGCGCAGGCTCTCAATATATTGCTGTGCGGTCTTCAGTCCCATACCGGTTTCCTCCCTGAAGAGATTCTAGCATTTCCTGCGCAGTAATTCCGAAGGCATGGCCGCCATCTCCTTTTGCTCCGCCTCCGCCAGCCGCTCCGCCATTTCCTTCGCAAGCTTGGCATAGCCCGGGTCCGCGGCCAGGTTCCGAAGTTCAAGCGGATCATTCTCAAGGTCGTAAAGCTCATGCTCTTCCTCGCAACCCTCGTCAAAATACCTGGCGAACTTGTGCCGGCCGTCATGGATGGCGCGTAACTGGACCGGCACGCCCTTGACATTGACTCCAAGCTTCGCCCCCAACTGCGCAAACCTTCCTCCGCCCTGCATGCCGAAGGCCATGAGTATGTGATCGTTGAGATCAGTTTTCTCCGGCGAGGAAATCACAGGCATAAGCGATTTTCCCGGCAGATAGCCGGTGTCGGCGCGTATGCCGACCATATCGAGCAGGGTGGGGAACAGGTCGGGGCTTTGGGTGAGCGCGGAGGTTTGCGCGCCGGGCTGGATCCTTGCGGGCCAGCGCACCACCAGCGGCACGTTGTTGTTCTCCTGATACATGAACGGCCCCTTGGCCTGGAGCTTGTGCGAGCCGCACATGTCTCCGTGGTCGGAGGTGAAGATGACGATGGTATTTTGGGCCAGGCCCAGCTTGTCGAGCGTGGAAAGGGTCCGGGCAATTTGGTGGTCAACCCTCTGCTGGAGCCAATAATAGAAATCCAGGTAATGCAGCCAGAGGCGCTCCGGCTTGTCCGCCTGCGTGCCCATCAGTCTGCCGTAACCGTCGCGGTAAACGGTCTGGATGCGGGGTTTGTTCTTGAGGTCGTCGTGGTGGTTTCCGGGCAGGTTGGAAAAGACGTCCGGCACCGCTATGGCCGGGACGTCAAGCCGCGGGTAAAAACAAATGTCATGAGGGTTGACCATGGACAGGGTGAGGAACCAGGGGCCTTTGGTCCCGTTGCCGCGGAGCCAGTGGATGGCTTCGGTGGCGAACATCCGGTCGTGCATCAGCCCGTCATAGGGCGTGCCGTGGTGGTCGGGCGGGACCCAGTTTTCAAAGCCATAGGCGTCCAGCTTTTCGCGGCTGGTGACTTTCATTTCGGTCAGGTGCCACTTGCCGAAATAGGGTGTGCGGTATCCCGCGACTTTCAGGCAATGGGCCATGTTGGGGATATCGGGATCAAGGGGAGCATTCATTCCGAAGTTAACGTTGTTTTGCACGCCGTGCTGGGTGACGTGCAGCCCGGTGAAGAGCGTGGCCCGGCTGGGCGAGCACGGCACTGCGGAGGTGAAGTGGTTGGTGAAAATCATCCCCTCGCGGCAGAGGCGGTCGTAGCCCGGCAACACAGTCTTTTCCGGGAACCACCGCTCCTGCCGCCACTAGTCAACCAGGATGAGCAGAACGTTGGCCCGGTCCTGGCCCGCAAATAAATTCTTTCCGACCAGCGCCGCCGCTCCCGTGGCCAAAGCCCCGCTCTTGATAAAATCTCTCCGTTTCATGACGCCTCCTCCCGGTCCGGCCCTGACCGATCTTCAGCCCGTTCTTTCCTCTCCTCCCGGTTCTCGATCGCAACCCTTTTGTAAAGCTCCCTCGGTCCCGCAAACGGCTGCGACCTTTCAACTCTCACCAGCCGCAGCGCCTCCTGCTCGCAGCCGATCGCGCACACGCCGCAGCCCACGCACTTGCCAGCGTCCACCACCGACCTGCCTTTCTCTTCGTCCAACTTGATCGCCCCGAAAAAGCAGCGGTCAATGCAGGTGCCGCAGAGGATGCACTCCTCGCTCGCTTCAGGCACGAAGTTGGACGGCGCGAGCGCGTACATGTTCTGCCAGCGGGTCCTGCCCCGCACCTGCGAGCAGCAACAGTCGCAGCAGAGGCAGATCACCTCGTGCTCGTTTTTGCTGTCGTAGTTTTCGGTGATGCCGACCAGGCCCAGCTCCTGCATCTCGTCAAAATATTTTATCGCCTGCTCCGCGCTCACTTTCTTGCCCAGGCCCGCTTTCTCGAAATAGAGCGCGGACATGTTGAGCATCAGGCAGGAGCCGATGGGGTTCCGGTCCCTGCATTCGCGGCTCCCCAGCTTTTCCGCGCGCGTCCGGCACGGGCAGGGAACCATGGCAATCTCCCGGCAATCCCTGATCACCCGATGCGCTTCCTCGGTGTCCAGGACCTTCTGCCGGGGCTCGATCGAGCGCATGACCGGGATCACGCGCATGACCGGAGTGCCCTTCTCCGAACTCTCGTAATACTTGTAAAACCCTTCCTTGATGAAAAACTGCTGGTAGAGTTTCGCGGCCGCAACGTCGTCCGGTTTAAGGCTCGCGTAGAAGTGGTGGTTGTTCAAAAGCATGGGGATCAGGGGCAGACAGTAGAGGCCATTAACGCCGATGATCGCGCACCTGGCCGCGAGCGCGTCCAGGGTCTGGCGGACAAAAGCCTCGTCCCTGCCCGCGGCCGCGGCCAACTGCGCCGCGCTCAAAAATTTGTAGGGCATGTTCAAATGCCTGACGATCTCGGCCTGCTCGGCTGGGTAGACCAGTTTGAGGAACTCGATGAAGGCCCGGGAAATTTCGTTTCCGGCCCTGGGCGCGGTGAGCGGCCCCTGGTCAAGAGTCTTTGCAATCTGCAGGTACAGATCATTTGCTTCCATCATGATCCACCTTCCCTGGCCGGCGCTATTTGAGGATGCCCACGCTCCTGGCAAAAGCGACGATCGCGCCCTGCTGGTCGTAGCGCGGCTTCCAGTTCAGTTCTTTTTTCGCGCGCGCGTTGGAGACGAGTATCAAGCCGTGCTGCGCGGCCAAAGCCCAGTCGGCCATGCCCGTGCCCACGATCCAGACTTTGGCGGCAACCTTGGCCAAAGGCGCCAGCCAGACCGGGCTCAGCCGGATAAGCCTCTTGCCCAAAAGCGCGGCGATCTTTTCGTCATTGATGGGTTTGTCCCCAACCAGGTTGAAAATATTTGAGCGGGGGTAATTGAGCGCAAGCACAAACGCGTCCGCCACGTCCTCGTCCCAGCAAAAGTCCATTATGTAATTTTCGCTGAAAGTCAGGATCAGGAAATGCTTGAACCGGTCGGCCAGGGTATTGTCCACGGTTGGTCCGAGGAAAGTGCATGGCCGGAAACGGATCAGGGTGACTTGGGGATGAGCGGCCTGGAATTCATTAAGATACGATTCCACCTGGCCTTTTGCCCGCGAATAGTACCAGTCCGAATTGGGCCGAAGCGGATGGTCCTCGGTCAGGCCCACCGGATTGTCCTCGTGCGCACCATAAGCAGCCACCGAACTGGAATAGATGATTTTCGGCACCCCGGCCCTGGCCGCGCCGGAAAACACGCGCTTGCTCCCTTCAATGTTGATGAAATCAATCTTGTCCATGGAGAACCCGCGCGGCGGCTGGACAATGAAGGCCAGGTGGTAGAGCACGTCGCAGCCTTGAAGCAGACGCTCAAAATCCGCGCTGCACACGTCAGCCTTTTCGAATTTGAGCTTGGGTGATGAAAGCCTGGGCGGGTTCAGGTCCAGCCCCAGGATCGACTCAACCTGGGGATGAGCGATCAAGCGGCTGAGCACCAGGTGCCCAAGGTATCCGGAAATGCCGGTCATTGCTATTTTCATGTTTTTCCCGCTCCCGCCAAAGCCTTTTTCAATTTCCGCCGGTAAAGCCGGTCCTGGATGATCGACCTCGGCTCAATCCCGAAATAATATTTGTGCCAGAGAGCCGCCGAGGCCCTCGCGTCGGACCTCATCCGCTCCTTGCTCACCTTCTGCGGGTTCTTTTTGCGGATCTCCAGCGCTTCCTCGAAAGTGGACGCGTGCACCATCCTCCCCTCCGGGCCCGGCACCACCAGCCCGGACTCAACCAGGGTGTGGAACCGGTCCGCGGTTTCCTTCAAGTCCGGCCCGCACACCAGCGCGCACTGGCCGCAGGTGAGCACGTTGAAATCCTTGAGACCGGTCACGCCGATTTTTTCCGCGTACCGGCCAAGCGCCTGGTTCCGCTCCAACTCGTCCTCCGGAGGGTGCTGGAGTTCGGGCATCTCATTGATCCATTCCTCGGGCCAGAGCATGCTGCCCAGCCTGCGGATCAGGTCATACCGGAGCGTGGAGTCTCCGGTACGCGAGCCTTTGACCAGGAGCGCCTGCCGCATCTTCCGGTGGTTCTTGCGGTCGGGTTCGCGTTCGACCCAGTCGTTGATCCAGTGCCTGCCCCAGCTGGTCCACTTCTTGTCGCGCGAGAGCGCGTGCAGCCCGAAGCAGGATATGTTGCAGAGGTTGATGTCGCATCGTTTCCCGCGGGGATGAAGCTCGCCGTTCAAGAGCACGTATTCCTCGCCCTCGGCTTCGAACATGCCGGCCGGGCAGACCTTGTCGCACAGCTTGCAGCGCTTGCAAAAGCCATCGATGAAATGTCGAGGCGGCATTTGCGGGTCGCTCTTGAGTTTGGCGTCGGTGACCACGGTGCCGAGGTAGCAGGCCGCGCCGTATTCTTTGGTCATCACGTTGCCCGACCATCCCTGCGCGCCGATGCCCGAAACGATGGCCCCGAACCGGTGCGAAAAACTGGGATGGGTGGCGAAGACGTCCAGCGAGCGGCGGTAGGTGTTGTTGGTCGGGACCACTTTCGCCCGGTGACCGAGCGAGACCAAATATTCCTCCAGCCGCTTGCCGATCCGGTGCATTTTCTGGTTACCCAGCAACTGGTCCAGGTTGTGAGGCGCCGGAGACTTCTTGCCCAGGAAATCGTAGATCGCTGGCACGTCCATGGGCAGGGCCGTGCAGATGACCGACTTGGCGCCGGCCATGGTATAAGTCGGGTCCAGCGACGGCGGCCCGGAAAGACGCTCCGGTCCCGCAACCCCCGCGACCTCCACGCCCTGCTCTTTGAGAAAACTTTTGATCTTGTTTTCAAGTTCACTCATCTTTATTCCTTCCTTCGCTCAGGCGCGCTCCATGAATTCCAGAATGTGCCCGGCGATTTCCTCACCCTTGTCCTCCTGCAAAAAATGCCCGGCGTCCTTGATCACAATCTCGGGCTGGTTTTTCGCGGACGGGATCAGTCTTCGGAAGAACCGTCGCCGGGCCTGCGCCTTTCAGGAATCCCCTTCTCTTCCTCTTGCCTGTCCTCTCCTAATCCCAGCTCACGCGAAGGTTGTAGAATTCCCCTTCCGGCTCCACCGTTATTTTGACGTTCTTTCCGCCCGATTGCACTACAATCTCTTCCAGCTTCCCGGCCATGGTTTGGCAAAAAGCTTCCGCGTATTCCTTTCTCTTCTCCACCTGCAGGACCGGCGCCGAGAAAATAAACTCGCGAGGACCTATCCTTTTAAGAGCGGTTTTCATGCCGCCATCGAAAAAAGTCCCGGTTATGCGCGCAAATTTTTCCGCGCCCGCGGCCGGGTCTCCGGGCTCGGCCATTGATCCGTAAACTTCCATCAAGGTTTTAATGTTGGACCGTCCGTAAGCCCGCGCCAGCTCGGGCTTGCCTTGGGCGAGCACCATGAACGCGGCAAGGGCTATCCGTCGGTAGGATTCCAAAGGGTACCAGTTGGAGGCCAAGATTTTGCCGTTGATGATCTCCCAGTCCTCGGGCTTGAGATAATCCCCCCAATCCTTGTCTTTATTAAGGCGGATAATCCGTATGTAGTCCACGAGCAATGTGCCTTTGACTCGCATCTTAACCTCCCTCGCGGCCCGCAATCGTCTTTGCTCGGACCCGCGGCTCTTTTCAGAGCAGGTTGTTGAGCGACATGAGGAACACCATGTCCCCGTCGAACTGCATTTTGCCGGCCATGAACAGGTTCTGGCCGTTGGTCTCCTTTTTCTGCATCGCCTTCCAGTCCTCGAGCGAGAGCTTGATGGTGGCCGAGGGCTGGGCTTCGGCATTGAAGCACATGGAGAAGGGCATCATGCCGTCGGACTTGCTCAACTCCACGTGGAGCGTTCCGCGGGTGGAAAGCAGGTTGTTGAACATGCCGGCGTCCGCGACCTGGGTCGGGTCTGTGAAGCGGTCAATGATCCCCTCGGTCTTGCCGGTGATGGTATCGCGCCAGTCCTGCTCGTTGAGCTTCACCGACATTATGGGCTTGTCAATCCCGCCGGCGATCACCTTCAAGTCCTTGCCGTCCTTGATCAAGAGGCAATACTTCTTGCCCGAGACCTCAAACTGGATGGAAAACTCCTTGCCCGCCATCACCGACATGTCCGCGCCCTTCACCGTGTCCGCGAATTGCTTGGGCATAAAATTCTTGAAAAAGTCGTCCACGCTCACGTCTTTGGGAACATTGAAAGCTGGCATTTTTCCGGACCTCCTTTTGGTTTTGGAACATTTTACCACAAATTTATATTTGGCAAGCGCGGGCTTTAGCATTTTTCTGTGCGAGCGACTTCAGTCGCGAATCCTTATTGAATTTTGGGGTCAGGCCTTGAATTTTGGGGTCAGGCCCTATCGTCGTAGTTCGGACTTCGATGTTAGGGCCTGACCCCGCAAGGCCAGACCCCACAAGGCCTGACCCTATGCTTGCTTGAGGCGTCTGGCCGCCGGATATACAATCAGGCTATGACCGCCCGGACGCAAAGGCTCAAGCAAAGACTTCTGGACAGCCCGTTTGAAATCTGCGTGGAGCGCGCGCTGCTCTGGACCGAATCGCAAAAGCAGACCCAGGGCATGCCCCAGGTCATCCGCAACGCGCTCGCGCTTAAAAACGTCCTGGCCAAAATGAGCGTGGCCATTCGCGAGGACGAACTGATCGTGGGCAGCCGCACCAGCAAGCTCCGGGGCTCGCCCCTGTTCCCGGAAACCAAGTCTCTTTCCATTGAGGCCCAGCTTGACGCTTATGACTCGCGTCCGGTGCAGCCTTTCGCGATCAGCGAAGCCGACAAACGCGCGCTCCGAAAAATCCTTCCCTGCTGGCGCGGCAAGTCCGCCTGGGACCGGGCGTTTGAACTCATGCCCCCGGAGCTCCAGCTGGAAGTGCACAAGTTCAACTTCACGGTCGAAGCCGAGTTCGCCAACGGCATCGGTCATTTTATCGTGGGCAATCCCAACCTGCTTAAGAAGGGTTTCGCGCTCATAGGGCAGGACGCCGCTCACAAGCTGGCGGCCACGCCGGAGGCCGGGCCGGAGCAGAAGGCGTTCCGGGAAGCGGTGGTCATCACCTCGGACGCGGCCATAGCGTTTGCCAGGCGCTACTCTGCGCTCGCGCGCGGACTGGCCGGCTCTGAGCCGGACCCGGAGCGCAAGGCCGAACTGCTCGGCATCGCCGAGGCCTGCGAACGGGCGCCGGAGTATCAGCCCCGAAACTTCCGCGAGGCGGTCCAGGCGGTGTGGTTCAACCAACTGATCTGCCAGATCGAATGCGGGGGCTTTGCCATCAGCCCAGGCCGGCTGGACCAGTTGCTGTATCCGTTTTACCGGCGGGACCTGGCCGAGGTAAAAATCTCTCCCGACCGGGCGCAGGAACTGATCGAATGCCTGTATGTGAAAATGAGCGAGGTGGTCAACGCGCTCGATACTATTTTGCTGCCGGTGACCAGCGGCCCGCCCATCGCCCAGAGCCTGACCGTGGGCGGAACTGACCCGAATGGAAATGACGCCACCAATGAGCTCAGCCATCTGTTCGTGGCCGCGCTCGACTCCATCCGCACGGTCTGGCCCAACCTGGCGGTGCGGTTCCACCCGGGAACGCCCGCGGAATTCACCGGCCGCGTCTGCCAAGCGGTGGCCGGCGGGACCATGATGGCGCTGTTCAACGACGAGGTGATCGTGCCCTCGCTCCTGGCTTCCGGCATCTCCAAACAAGAGGCTTATGACTACGCGATCGTTGGCTGCGTGGAGCCGAGTACTTCCGGCGGCACCTTCGCCTCGACTGATTCCAACCTGGTGAACGTGGCCCGCTGCCTGGAAATGGCGCTCAATGACGGGGACGGCATGGACCTGCTCGCGGACCGGAAACACCTGGCGCGCCTTCTGAGCGGGTCGTCCAGGTCGCAAAAGCAGCCGGCCGCGCGCCGGAGCGCATGGCAACAGTATAAGATGCTGCTCAAATATCTTTTGGCCATGGCCGGGCGCACGGACTTCAGCCGGCTGAAATTTTACCACGGGTTGCGTGGAAAAAATCTGGGCGTGAAAAGCGGCGACGCCCCTTCGTTCGATTCCATTGAAGCAGTCCTGGCCGCGTTTGAAAAGCAGGTGGCCCATGCCGTGGAAAAAATGGCGCAGGCCATGCATTACTGCGACCGGGCCCACGCCGAGCTCAAGCCCACTCCCTTCATCTCGTCCTGCATTGACGACTGCATCGAGCGCGGCGCGGACGTCACCTGGGGCGGGGCCAGATACAATTTCACCGGGCCGCAGGCGGTCGGGCTGGCCGACGTCGCGGACTCGCTGGCCGCGGTCAAGACCCTGGTTTTTGGCCGGAAGAAAATATCCATGGCCGAACTGCTTGCCGCGGTTCGCGGCAATTTCCGGAACGCGGAGCCGCTGCGGCGGATGTTGATTTCCAAGGCCCCCAAGTTCGGCAACGGCGATCCCGAGGTTGACGAGCTTGCGCGGAAGGCCGCGGAGATTTACTGCCGCCAGGTTTCAAGGCATAAAAATTTCCGGGCCGGCGCGTTCCGTCCCGGGATTTATTCCATGAGCGGGCACATCGTGTTCGGGGCGCTCACCGGCGCGCTCCCCAGCGGCCGGGGCGCGGGCGAACCTTTGGCCGCGGGCCTGTCCCCTTGCCGGGGCCGCGAAACCAGAGGCCCGACCGCGGTCATGAGCTCGGTGGCGAGCGTTGACGGCACAAAGGTTTCCAACGGATACGTCTTGAACATGTCCTTCCATCCCCACCTGCTCGCCGGCGAAGACGCCTTGCGCAAGTTCGCGGATTTGCTCCGGGCCTATTTCAAGCTGGGCGGGCTGCACGTGCAATACAACGTGATTGACGCGGAATCATTGCGCGAGGCGCAGCAGTTCCCGGAAAAGTGGCCCGGGCTGGTGGTGCGCGTGGCCGGGTACAGCGCGCTCTGGAGCGAACTCGACCGCGCCACGCAAAACGACATCATCTGCCGGACCATGCACGGCGTGGTCTAAATTTTTCCCTTGCCGATCATTATTTCCGCAGTGCGCGAGAGCAGCACCACCATGAGGATGAGCGGCTTGAACCGTTCGTCCTGGGTGTGGCCCTTGACGTAGCGGTAATAAATCTGCTGCACCACCACCGCGATCTTGAACAGCGCAAAGGTCACGTAGTAGGCAATGTTGGACACGTCCCGGCCGGTGATCTCGGCGTAACGGTCCGCGAGCTTTCGGCGGGGGTAGCTCCCGGGCGCAAAGGTCGGTCCGAAGGCCGCATCCTTGAGCCCGTCGGGGTCGTCCGCGTTGACCCAGTAGCCGAGCGCGATGCCGAGGTCGACCAGGGGGTCGCCGATGGTGGCCATCTCCCAATCGAGCACGCCGATGATCCGGGAAAGATCATTGGGGTCAAGGACGAGGTTGTCGTACTTGTAATCGCCGTGCACGAGCGTGGCCGGAGCCGACTTGGGCATGTTCTTCTTGAGCCAGTCGATCACGCGGGTGATTTCCGGGATCTCGTCGGTCTGCGAGCCAACGTAACGGTCCGCCCAGCCGTTCACCTGGCGCGAAAGATAACCTTCCGGCTTGCCGAAATCGCCCAGGCCGATCTTCGCATAATCCAGGCTGTGAATCTCGGCCAGGTTCTTGATGAACGACTCGCTCAGGGCCGACGCGGTCTCCGGGCTGAACTCCATCCCCTCCGGCAACGCCCGCCGCAAAATAACGCCCTTCAGCCGCTCCATCACGTAAAACTTCGCGCCGATCACTGACTCGTCCTCGCAAAAAACCAGCGGCTTCGGAACCTTCGAATACACCGGACTGAGCGCGCTGAAAATTTTCCATTCCCGGCCCATGTCGTGCGCGGTTTTGACCTTGCTCCCGAACGGCGGCCGCCGCAGCACCAGCTCGCGCTCCCCGATCTTGAGCAGGTAGGTCAGGTTGGAATACCCGGAGGGAAATTGCGAAACCTCGACCTCGCCCGAAAGCGCCAGCTCCGGAAGTTTCTCAACCAGGTATTTCTTGACCGCCTCGAGCGGGAGCTCCTCTCCCTTCCGCACCGGCCGGCTCTTGTCCACAAACTCACTCATCTTCCACCTCTTTCCAAGAGGGGTCAAACCTTAACATTTAACATTCGAACGCTAATTGAAAATTGAAGATCTGCCCCCAATCCTTATTTCGCGTCCTTCATGTACTTGCGCAGGATGCGCTTGGCGACCACCGACTTGTGCACCTCGTCGGCGCCGTCGTAGATGCGCGAGCCGCGCTCCATCCGGTAGAAAAAACTGAGGATGGTGTCGTCGGAGACTCCGAGCCCGCCGTGGACCTGGACCGCGCGGTCAATCACCTTCATCATCATATTGGCCGCGTAAAACTTGATCAGCGAAATCTCTTCGCGCGCCGCGTACGCGCCCTGGGTGTCGATCTTCCAGGCCGCGTGCAGCACCATCAGCCGCGCCGCGTGGATTTCCGCGCGCGACTCCGCGATCCATTCCTGGATGATCTGCCTGGTGCCGAGCGCCTTGCCCCCGCCGATGATGCGCTTGCCCGCGTATTCGCACATCATCTCAAAGCTGCGCTGGGCGATGCCGATGAAGCGCATGCAGTGGTGGATGCGGCCCGGGCCCAGCCGCTCCTGGGCGATCACAAAGCCCTGTCCCTCCGGCCCCAGCAGGTTGGACTGAGGCACCCGGCAGTCCTGATACATGATCTCGCCGTGCGAGGCGTAGTCCTCGCCCGCGTGCCCCATCACCGAAATGTTCCGGATCAACTTGAACCCCGGGGTGTCGGTCGGAACGATGATCATGCTCGCGCGCAGGTATTCCGAGGGCGCCTCCGGGTTTGTAATCGCCATTACAATTGCGAATTGAGACCCGTCCGCCGCGGAGCTGTACCACTTGTGGCCGTTAACCACGTAGTCGCTGCCGTCCTTCTTCGCGGAGCAGGCCATCTCGGTGGGGTTGGATCCTGCGAACTCGGGCTCGGTCATGGAGAAGCAGGACCGGATTTCGCCGCGGATGAGCGGCCGCATATATTTTTCCCTTTGCTCGGGGCTTGCGTATTTGGCCAGGATTTCAATATTGCCGGCGTCCGGGGCCTGACTGCCGAAGATGTAAGGCCCGATCGGGGACCTGCCGATCTCCTCGCAGAGGATGGCGTAGCCCATGAATCCGATTCCCACTCCGCCCAGTTCCTTGGGCAGCTGCGGGGCCCAGAGCTCCATCTGCTTGACCTTGGCCCGCGCCTCCTCCAGCCTGGGCTTCATCGCCCGGAAACTCTTGAACAGAAAATGCGGCTCCAGCGGATACACTTCCTTTTGCATGAACTCCCGCACCATCTCCAGAATGGTTGAGGTCTTCTCGTCAATCCCGAATTCCATGAGTCCCTCCTTGAGAATTAATCGGCGGAAATATTTTACACCCGCCCAATTTTTCCCCCTAACGGTAGGTGATCAGTCCCGGCTCCGGGAGGTGGCCGGTGGCGTTGAAAATAGCGAGCGAAAATTTTTCGCCGCTGTATCGGAACTCGGAAACCGAGCCGTTGGCGATCACCCACCCGAGTTCGAGCGCGGTCTTGTCCGAGGCGTTGAGCGCTCGCTGCATGGCCGCGGACACCGGCCCTCCGGAGGTGAAGACGGCGATGGTTTTCCCCGCGCCCTGGTCCTCGATCACCCGGCTGATTCCCTGGTTGACCCGGCCGGTAAAATCCTTCCAGGTCTCCATATCCGGGAGGCTGATCCTGTTGTCCACCCACATGTCCATCACCCGGCTGAAGATTTTCTGGAAGGCCTTTTTATTGTTGACCAGGTCCAGCGGCCCTCCGGGCGCAAACTCCTTGACCAGTTTTTCGATTTCGGGGTTTTGCCTGAGCACGTCCGGGAGGGACGCGGTCAGGATGTGCCGGGTCTCATACTCGTTGAACTGCGCCAGGGTCCTGGTTTCCGGGAAATTTTTGCCCGCGGCCTTGAAGACCTCGGCCACGCATTCCGCGCTGCGCTCCTGGCGGGAAAGGGTCCCGCTGTAGGCCGCGTCAATTTTGATCCCGAACTTGAGCCAGTATTCGCCGAGCAGCCTCATCTGACGTTCGCCCATTTCCGAGAGCTTGTCGTAATTGAGAGCGCCGAACGAGGCCTGCCCGTGCCGGACCAGATAAATTACACTCATCTCTTCACTTCCATCTTTGATTTTACCGTCAGCCTGCGCATTGTAAAAAATACCTCGGCGGCTGTCAAGAAGAGTGTGCGGGAAATTTCCACGGGAAGGCGCGTTGACAGGCTGGCTGGGCTTTTTATACTGGACGCAGGAGGCGTGGTTGAAAATACTTGTTTGCGTGAGAGCGGTTCCGGCGGCGGAGTCCGACTTCCGGGTGAACGCCGCGGGGAATGCCTATGACGACTCGGGGCTCAAATTCAAGGTGAACGACTACGACCTGTGCGCGGTTGAGGAGGCGGTGCGGATCAGGGAGCGGCTGGCGGGCGCCAGGGTCACCATCGTTTCGGTTGGCCCGGCCCGGGTGGAGGAGCAGATCCGGAAGGCCATGGGCCTGGGCGCGGATTTCGGCGCCAGGATCGATGATGACTCCGGGCCGGCAAGAGACGCGCTTTCACTGGCGGGACTGGTCGCACAGTGGGCAAGGCCGCAGGGGTTCGACCTCATCCTTTGCGGGGTGATGTCGGATGACTTGCAGAGATGCCAGGTCGGGCCCATGCTGGCGCAGCTTTTGAAAATCCCCTGCGCCACCACCATCATCTCGGCAAGCATTTCCCCGGACCGCAAAAAAATTCTGTGCGAGCGCGAACTGGAACAGGGCGTCCGCGAAAAAGTCGAGCTGCCCCTGCCCGCTCTGCTCACCGTCCAGACCGGGATCAACATCCCGCGCTACCCGTCCTTGAGCAACGTGCTCCGAGTCAAGAAAATCCGGATACCGTCGGTGCCCGCGGCCGGGCCGGATAAAATCCCGAGTTCCGAAATCGTGCGCAAGGCGTACCTGCCTGAGCGCGCCGGCTCGTGCGAATTTTTGACGGGAGACGCGGATGAGGTTTCCGAACTGCTGCTTGCGAGAATCCGCGCGAGGGTGAACGTGATTTGAGAAGGAGCTTTTTGAAGAATCAAATTTTTATAGTTGCCGAGCACCGAGATGGCCGGCTCAAGCCGGCGTCGCTTGAGCTTGCAGGGTTCGGGAAAAGGCTGGCCGGTGCCTCGGGAAATGAGGCGGTCGGGGTCATCCTCGGCAGCCCCTGCGCGGCGCTTGCCGAAAAGTTCGCTGCGGAAACCGGGCTGAAAGTCATCGGCGTTGAGAACGAAAAGCTCGCGTCCTACAACCCGGACGGTTACGTGGCCGCGCTTGCGAAGACAATTTCGGAGCGCAGGCCTGCTTATGTCCTGGTCTCGCATACGGCCACGGGCTGGGACTTTGCGCCGAGGCTGGCGGTGGAGATCAACGGCGCGTGCTCAACCGCGGTCACCGGGTTCGCGGCCGGAGAGGAAATGGCGTTCACGCGTTCGATCTGCGGGGGCAAGATTGCGCTGGAGGTTGCCGGCGAGCCGGGAAAAATCCGCGTGCTCACGGTAATGCCTGGGATCACGGAACTGCTGCCGCCGGAGGGACCGGGCGGCGTTGAAATAATTCGTCTTGACCTGCCGACTTTGCTGACGGCAAATTTGGGTTATGTTGAGGCCAAACGCGGGGCGCTGGATTTGACCAAGGCCGAGGTGATCGTTGCCGCGGGCAGGGGCATCGGCGAGCAGGAGAAATTGGAGCTGGTAAAAAACCTCGCGGAATGCTTTGACAAGGCCGCGGTGGGCGCGTCGCGTCCGGTGGTGGACGCGGGCTGGCTCCCGCTCGAACACCAGGTGGGCCAGACCGGCCAGACCGTCCGGCCCAAACTTTACATCGCCTGCGGAATTTCCGGCGCCGTCCAGCACACCGCGGGCATGGCCGGCGCGGAACTGATCGTGGCGGTCAACACCGACCCCAAAGCCAACATCTTCAACCTCGCCCACATCGGAGTGGTGCAAGACCTCCACCAATTCCTGCCCGCGCTGATAAAAAAGGTTTGCCGGAGAAAGCGGCCAAGCAAGTAGCAGACAGCAGTATGGCCAAGCGTTACAAGTAAAGCTCTGACCCCATTATGCCCAGTTGGATTTGATTTCGTCGAACAGAGGCGCCTTGATGTCTTCGATGGTGATATTCCCGGGCTCGGCCTGTCCCAGCCCGAGTTCCGCGCCGTAATAAATCTGGGGCTGGTCCCAGACGCTCTTCTTGAGGTAGGGCAGGTCAACCTTGTTCTCGGCGCCGTAACGCTTGAGCACGGCCAGGGCAAAAGAATCGCAGGCCACGCGGTCCTTGGAGGCCAGGATCAAATTGGACTTGCACCAGATGCTGTCCTTCTTCATGCCGTCCGGGCCGCCCTTGACCATGATCTCAATTGCGTCAACGATATTTATGGTCGGCTTTCTCGCCAGGTTCAGCTCCGGGATTTTTTCCGCAATGTTCCGGGTGTGGAACGCGTCCGGGCCTTCCTGGTGACGGTCCAGAGGCAAACACACTCCCACGTAGGCCTTCATGCAGCAGGTGAAGTCCGAACGGCCTCCGCCGTGGTTTTTGAGGATCGGGAGGTTGATGAAATGGTCAACATCGCGCACGATTTTGGGCATGCGGAATCCCTTGCTCCAGTGGCGCTTGCCCGGGAAGAAGCGGATGTATTCGCATCGGGTCCAGGGCAGGCCGATCACTCCCTCTTCCTGGCAGACCCTGGCGATGCCCGAGGTGAGGAACGCGAGGTTGGTTTCGAGCATTGCGCGGTCGCCGACGAATATTTTGGACGGCTTGCGCTCCTTGATGATGCGGATCACGGCTCTTACCACTTCGGGGTTGGTGGTGATCCTTCCAGGGTACTTGCTGCCCAAGGCGGGCCCGCAGATGTTGGGCTTGATCAGCACGGTCTGGCCGGGCTGGATTTCGTCAAGTCCTCCGGAGGCGAGCACGGCCTCGCGCACCGCGGCCTCGATGCAATCTCTCACTCCTACCGCGGCCACAACAGCATGAGGCATGGCCGGATAGATGCGCGTAGGCGGCAGCGGCTCCGGGCCAACGTCGCCCTCTGATTTCAGACGCGCGCCGAGCCTGAGCTTTTCCTCGGGACCCAGCCCGGCAAAACAGCCGGGATAAGCCAGCGAAAAGCCCGCGGCCATTAGCGAGGAATAAACGAACTGCCTGCGATTGAAAAACCGGTTTGCGCCAACTTCTTTCATGAACGCCTCCGTCCCTTGAAATCAGTCTTTTTATCATACTACCGCCTGGATTTTCTTGCCAGGAAATCGCTTCCACCGGCTTTGTGATATAATATTGCGCGCGATTGCGCAGGAGGTCTGATGAAGCCCACGTTTGAAATCAATGAAAAATTATTGGACAACGTCTCGGAGTTCAAAGACGAGTTTTACCGGCGGTTCAAACTCCGGCACGCGCCCCAGCCGCTGAAACTCAACGACGAGATTTCCAAAAATTACCTGTTCCCCACTTTCTACGGGGACGTCACCTGCGCCATCGGCATTTTTCTCTGCTCCTACGCCAAGGCCGAAAAGATGATGCTCCACCCCAAGATCAAGCCGGTCAAGATGACCAAGGGCCGCTCGCTGGTGGCGTTCTCCTGCTACGAATACAAAAAGGTCCTGGGCGTGGCCCCTTACAACGAAATCGCCATGACCATCCCGATCATGGTTGAGCCCCTGGTCAATGTCCCGGTGCTGCCCATGGTGCTGGACGTGTTTCCGGGTTTTGGCTATTACGTTTTTTCCATGCCGGTGACTTCGGAGGAAAACATGATCCGCGGGCACAAGATCTGGGGCTTGCCCAAAGTGGTGCAGGAGATTGACATCCGTGAAGAAAGCGGAGACTGCGTGACGATGGCGAAGGAATCCAGCGGAGAAAATTATTTTGAGCTTCGCGTTCCCATGTCGGGCAAGCCGACGGCATTTGACGTGAGTTCCAACCTGTACAGCCGTCTGGGGGACAAGCTGCTCTCGAGCGAGACCAATTTCAAGGCCGAGTTCGCGGTCACCAAGCACATGAACCTGTTGTTTGAAAAAAACGCGAAGCCGGACCGGCAGTATCTTAAACTAGGCAACAGCCAGTCGGGCAAGGTCCTGCGGGAGCTTGAGATTGAAGAGCATCCGTTCCAGCTCCGTTTTGCCAGGCACATGACCAGTTGCTTTGACCTGCCCAATCCGGATTTCCAGTCCACGATCAGTTTTGGAGGATAGTCATGGCGGGAAAAAATCTGAAAATAGTGTTCCTGGGCGCGGGCGCCATCGGCGGCTCGGTCGGCGGGTGGATCGCGCCGCATTATGACAACCTCTATTTTCTGGACCAGGGCGCGACTGCGGCTGCGCTCAAGGAAAAGGGGATCACCCTTTATCACGAGTCGGACAAGGACGCGAAGACCAAGGTCAAGGTGAAAGTCCTTGACGGTCTTGACCAGGCCAAGGACGCGGACGTGATCGTGCTGGCGGTGAAAAACTTCAGCCTGGACAAGGTCGCGAAACTGGTCCACGAAAAACTGGGCGACCGGCCGGTCATCGTCTCCATGGCCAACGGCGTGGAGAACCAGCGGGTGCTGCCCAGGTATTTTTCCAGGGTGATCTACTGCGTGATCAGTTACAACGCCTGGCTGGACGCGCCCGGAGTGATCGGGTACCAGAAAAAAGGCCCGCTTATTTTCGGCACGCTCAAGAACGAGTTGCAGGATGAGATGAAGGCGATTGCCGAGGTCTTCAACCGCGGGGTTGAGACGATTATTGTTCCCCACATCCAGGACGCGGCCCACTGCAAGATGGTGGTCAACCTGGCCAACTCGGCCACCACGCTCATGGGGCACAAGTTCCGCGAGATTTCCGACATGGCGCTCTACCAGAAAATCCTGACCAACCTCCTGCTCGAGGGCGTGAACATAATCAAGGCTGCGGGCTTTCGCGAGTGCAAGCTGGGCGGGATGCCGTCCTGGCGAACGATCTGGGTGGGGGTGCACATGCCGCGGTTTATTTCCGGGCCGATCTTCCGAAAAAACGTGAAGAAGATGAACATCAGCAGCATGGCCCAGGACGTGCTGGTCCGAAAATCAACCGAGACCGAGCTCGATACCATCAACGGCTGCCTGGTCGAGCTTGCGGCCAGGCACAAGGTGCCGGCGCCGTTCAACAAGACCATCTACGAAATCTGCAAGGCCGAATTCGCCAAGCCCGGGTTCCAGCCCTGGGACGTCAAGGACGTCTGGCAAAAGATTGAACGAGCAATTTAGACGACCAGCGAGGAAATTCAAATTTCATAATTCATCCTTCAGAATTCATAATTTTTCTTCTGACCCGGTCAATTGCCAATTGGCAGAACCCTCCCGTCAACGCATTCCGGCGCTCGGTATCCTTCGAGCGCGAAAATGGTTGGCGCGAGGTCGGATGACCATGAGTTTTCCCGGGAAACCTTGCCCTCGGGGATTCCCGGGCCGTGCATGACCAGGAGCGAGGGCTGGGTGCTTTGGCCGCCGTGCCCGCCCACGAAGATGTTGATCTTGGGCAGCGGGATTTCCAGCTTGCCCAGACCGATGCTTGCCAGTCCCACGCCGTAGAGCGGGAACTGGAAATTTGCGGCGGAGAGCAGTATGAGGTCCGGCCACATCAAGTTTCCGGCCTGGGGATGCTCGATGTAGAATTCGCTGTAATTCTCCATGGCCGGGGTGATGCGTTCGCCCGTGGCCTTGTCAATTCCGGTTTTCATTTCTTCCCGGTTTAAAACGATCATGGGCCTTTGCGTCTTGCCGGTGACCGGGTTCTTCATGCGATAGTCTTCCAGGGCTTTTTCCAGCTCGGCAATCATCGCGGGATTGTCTCTGCCCGGCCGGGCGAAAAGCGCGCCGATCTGGCTGACCGTGAAAACGAAATAGTCCTTCTTCGGGGAGTAGCCAACCTTGCCCAGGATTTTGTCCAGCTTGGGCCCGGCAAAGGCGTTGGTCTCCATGTTATGGTCCGACTCCACCACCAGGATGGCGTCTCCATAGCTCCCGCGCTCTTTCAGAAAATTAACGAACCGCCCCAGTTGCTGGTCCGCCATTTTTACAATCTTGATCTGCCCTTCCCGGTTGGCCCGGCTGTTCACCTTGGAAACGTCGTCCTTCAAATCGTCCGGGGACTTCCCGGCGTCCCATTCCTCAAGGTCCCAGGCTGCGCCATAAACATGGCCCGCGGCGTCCACCCCGCCGAGCAGGATGTAGCACACGTCCGGGTCTTCGTTGTTGATCACCTCAATCGCCTGGTCTATGGTGTAGGGGTCTTCCCACAAAAAGGCCTCGGAGTCGCGGAACTTGCGGAACTGGATGGAAAGCGTCTGGGTGATCTGGTTGCCCTTGCCGGTCTCCCGAGGGGGGGTCACGTAGTCCGGGTACTCCTTGACCGTGGCCACGCGGTCAAGCCCGAACACGGGGTTCTGGTAATGCTGCGGCACCCAGGCTTTGCCCGAAACATAGGCCGTGAAAGCGTTCTTGTTTCCGCCCAGGGACTCGTCCTTCACCACGTTGAAAATATTGGTGACCGGCTTGCCCTCTTTGCCGTAATACATGATGTCCAGGGGCGTGGTCCTGATCAGGGGCAGCCCCATCTTATCGAACCCGAAGAGGAAAACGTTTACGCTGTAGATTCCGAGTTTGCCGGGATAAGCCCCGCTCAGCATTGAGGCGTGGTTCATGTCGGTTGCCGCGACCAGATGCGATTTATGGTTGGGGAAATAGGTTCCTTGCTTGATCAACTCGTGCAAATTGGGCGTCAGCCAGTCGCCATCTTTGCCCAAACCGTTGCCCTTGGAGTTGAGCGCAAGATATTCCGGCCCGAAGGAATCGATGGAAACGTAATAGACCTTGCGCTTGGCCGTGGTCTCGGCCTCCAGCGTCACCTCCCCGGTCCTGCCCGAAGAAGTCCGCGCGCTCACCGTGACCGAACCCGGGGTTCCGGCCCGGAGCTTGTCCGACGCCGAAAACGCAAGCTTAACGTATGCCGACCGGCCCGGGCCGAGTTTCACGCTCGTTCTCTCCAGCTTCGCGCTCCAGCCCACAGCCGGCTCGGTTATCGACAAGTCCACCGTGACCTCTTGAGGCTCGGAATTGTAAAGACGGATTTCATAAGTGGTGGCGTTTCCCGGACGCACCAGATGACGGTGGTAGCCGGGCGAGCCCTTGGCGCTCGAGGCGGAAATCAAAGCGCCTTCTTCCATGGTCCTGGTCAACTGCTTTTGACCCGCCATCTTCGAAACCAGACTCTGGCCCCAAGCCGAGGATGAAACAATGATCATCGAAATCAGCGCCAACGTTTTAACGACCTTCATTTTTGCACCCTCCTTCATTTTTCGCGCAACTTCTCTTTAGCAAAACCCTTGCTGCTTGTCAAAGCAAAACTATAGAGGATTTCCCGATTGATAAATCAGGTAGGCGAGAAACACCGCGGAGGCGCTCACCGCGAGATAAGGCAGCCACCGGAGCAGCCTGCCCGAGGCGTATTTCTGGGCCAGGAGCACGGGCGTGAAGATCATGAGTTCAAGCGTCATGCCGATCAGGCTTCTTCGCTCCACCATTACCCGCAGAAGTCGCTCCATCGACCCGGCGGCGAATCCCGTGGGCACGAGTTGGACCGGACACTGGAACCCTTCAACCCCGAACGGCCAGAATAACATTATTTTGGGGCCGCAACCGGTCAGGTAGTCGAGCATGAGGTGTGAGAGCGAGGCCAAGACCAGGGCCAGGGGCAGGACCAGTCCGCCCCGCCGGCCCAGGCGGGAAACAACCAGCCAGACGAGCAGCACCAGCCCCGCGCTGACCAGCAGCGAATGGCTCGGCCCGCGGTGCGAGCTTTGGCCCTGGTAAAAAATTTTGTAAGCAATATCCAGGTCGGGCGCCGCGGCCAAAAACAACGCCGCAAGCGTGACTTCCGCGGAAAACAAAAATCGCCGGTGCTTCTCAAAAGCAGGCATGCGCCCCGCGGCAACCGCGCCCAGACAGTGTCCCAAAAGCGCAGACATGAAATCGATTATACCTCAGCCGCGGCTTATCGGAAACGCCGCAAAAACACCGCCAGCGGCAAAGCGAAACTTCCCCGCGAATGGCCGAGAAAAGAAGGCGCTTTTCGCTCCCGCTTTTGTCTCAGGCAGCTACAAGCAAGATCTCAATTAAAATGAATTCCCTTTCCTATTTCCCCATCCCTCATCGTGCTTTCGCCAAGCATCCACTCCGCATATGGATCGTTAAGTCGTTAAAGCATTAAAGCAAGGTCTGACCCCACAAGATCGCCGAAGGCCATGATCGTTTCCTGGGGGTTGACCCCGGGGGAGTTGGGAAATATTGAGGCGTCCGCGATGAAGAGTCTTTTCACGTCGTGGGTTTCGCCGAAGGAATTGACCACGCCCTTGCCCGGCACTTCGCTCATGCGGCAGGTTCCCGAGGGGTGGTTGCCGATGGGGTTGAAGTCCGTGGCTTTGAGGCTGGCGGTCATGATGGTTTCGGTCTGGCGCGCAAGCCCGAGTTCCATCGGGACTTTGTTGATCCCGGGCGCAACCAGTTTTGCCCCTGCGGCGAAGAGCAGGTCCGCGGTGGCCTTCATGGCTTTTTGCATGAGCCCGGCGTCATGTTTGTTCATGAAGTAAAGAATGGTCGGGCTCCAGGACCTTCGGCTCGCAATCACCCGGCCGGTGGTCTGCGCGCGGATCATGGCCCCGAACCCGGCTACGTGCTTGAGCCTCCCCATCATGTCCTTGTGGCGCATGCCGAACCCGGGAACCCGGATCCCGATCACGTCCGGCGCGGCCCACCAGACCTCCACTATGAAGCCTTCTTTCCGGAAATGATCGCAGCACCAGCCCTGATTGGGTCCGTTCCAGGAACAGATTTCCTCGTCAAAAAATCCCACCATGCCGGTGGCGGTGTGGTTGCAAAGGTTGCGGCCCACCAGCCCGGAAGAGTTCGCCAGGTTGTTCCGCTGCAAGAGCACGGGCGTGCCCATGGCCCCGCAGGCGAGCACCACCGCCTTGGCGCGGACTTCCAGCGCCAGCGCCGCGGGCTTGAGACTCTGGGGATCGATGAAAACCCCGACCACGCCCTCGGCCCGGTTGTTGGTGACCAGAATTTTTTCCACCCGACAGTCGGTGTAAAGCTCTCCGCCCAGTTCCAGGAATGCCGGAACATAACTCCGGTCCATCGACATCTTGGCGCCCTCAACGCACCCGCACATGCACACGCCGCAGCCCTTGCAGCCCTTGGAGTTGCGAAGGATGGGCCCGCCCTCCCAGCCCAATACCTCGCAGCCTTTTTTCATAAGCAGGTTGTGCCGGCCAATAACGTCCTCGGTCTCCGGCTTGATGTTGGTCATCTTTTCCACTTCTTCAAAGATCGGCCGGAGCTTTTCCGGAGTGAGCCCCTGCAGCTTTTCCCTGGTCACCCACTCGTCGAGGATGTCGTCGGGCAGACGGAAGCAGATCGCGGAGTTGATCACGGTGGTCCCTCCCACGCACCTGGCCTGCATGGTCGGTATGATCATGGACCCGGTCATGGCCCTCATGCCGTTGTCGCGGTAGAGTTGGCGCATGGCCGCCCAGGAATCGGTCGTGAATTCCTCCGGCTTGACGTAACTCCCCTCTTCGATCAGCACCACTGACTTGCCGAGTTTGGCCAGGCGGTGCGCGGCAACCGCGCCGCCCGCGCCTGAGCCGACCACCACCGCGTCCGCTTCTATCTTCAAGCTGCTCTTGATGTCCCTGAAGGCATGAATCATTTCCGGCCCCCTTGCCCGCAAGGCTGCTTGAAGCCGATCGCGTCCAAGACCTTGGGGTCGTTGTAAAAGCCCATGCCCATCAGGGTCTTCAGGAGCACCATGGCCATCCGGCGATAGTAAATCCGGCTCGCATACCAGTCCTGCAAATAAAGCTCCTGCTCCTGCGGAGTAAGGTTTACGAACCGCGCAAAGCGGCCGATGAAGAGGACCGGCGCGAGGTCGAACGCCAGGAGCAGCATCTTGATCCCTAACCGCGCTCCAGCCGCCTGATCGCGCAAATATTTGGCCAGGAACTCGTGAGCCAGGGTCTCATTCACCGAGACCGGAAGCTCTCCCCCGTCCGGGATCAGGCACCGGGACAGCGCCACGATGATCCTCCCGTGATACCGCCCCAGCACCGGCTTGCCGTTTGGCAGCGTAACATCCCTTGCAGCTTCCCATGCGTCACCCATAAATTTTCCCCCCCTTGCCCCGTTGAAACCTCGTGAACCCGTCCAATAACCCCTTATATCAAAATTGGCGGGCGACTGCAAACAACTCCTTATTTTGACACAACCCCGGCGCTACTCTACAATGCCGGCATGAACATCTGGACCGCCATCCTGCTGATCACCCTTTGCGCCATCTGCTGGGACGTCGGGGTGGTGCTTCAAAAACAGGCCGCGGACAAGCTGCCGAGAATCACCCTGGGCAAGGACACTCCCCAAATTCTCTGGGCGTTCCTTTCCAATTGGAAATGGCTTTCGGGCCTGGCCATTTCCGGCGGGGGGTGGGGAATTTTCGCCTATGCACTCAACTACACCCCCATCTCGCTCGCGCGCTCGATCCAGGGCTCCGGGTTTGTCATCCTCGCCTTCTTCTCGGTCTTTTTCCTGAACCATAGACTCAAGCCCGGAGAATGGCTGGCGGTGGCCATCGTCACGCTCGGGATCATTGCGCTGGGCCTGAGCGAGCCCGCGGAAAGCAAGACCGTAAGCACGGTGTTCCCGCTCCGGCTCGCGCTCGCGGCCGGGACCGGCTGCCTCGGTTGTTTTATGGTTTATGGCGCGCGCCAATTTTTCAAGCTCGGGTTCAGCTCCGTGGTGGTCTTCAGCATTTTCGCCGGGACTTTCCTCGGTACCGGCGACGTCTTCACCAAGGCGGTCATGGTGCTGGCCGGCAAAAAGTCATATCTCGCCGCCTTTGCTGTGGCCGGGCCCGCGCTCGTGGTCTTTTATTTAACCGGCAATTTCCTGCTCTCCCGCGGCTACCAGCACGGACGCGCCATCCTGGTCACCGCAGTCTCGGATTTCTGCTCCCGGCTGGTCACCATTTTCTACGGCGTGTTCGCCATGGGCGAATATTTCCCGCAAGACCCTACTTACCGAGCGCTGCGGGTCGGGGGTCTGGCGGGCATTCTTTTCGGAACCATTTTTCTTTCGCGCTTTTCCGGAGAAAGGCTGGCGGAAAAAATTGAAGGATCGCTTCCTTCAGAAGGCTGAGGCTCCCGGTCAGGGGCAATCGAGCATTTTGTTCTTGCTTTGGTCTTGAAGGTCGTTAAGCACGAAAACTTTTTGGATCCCCTTGGTCCGGGCGTAATCGCAGAGTTCCTTTTCGGTCATATAGCTTGAGCGGGAATCTTCTCCGTAATCGACATAGCCATAGGTCGATTTCAAAATGGCGCAGCCGTAATTCTTGGGAGGGATGCCTTTCAGCATCGGCACGCCCGCCACAGCCGGCACGAAAAACGGGACCGTGTAGCACCCCGGGGTAATGCCCCAGAAGCGCTCGTTGCCGGGCGGAACAAATACCGCCAGGCCGTCCCTGCCTTTCTCCGCCACCGGCTTCAGAATGGATGACGCCAAAAGGGCATCCTTGATCCCGGAATCCAGCTTTCCCGTTGTGGCCATCGAACCGCAAAAAGGATCGCCCGGATGATCGAGATGATTTTTCAGGAAAATCTTGATTGCTCGCCGGTCAATGGTGAGCGCCAGGTTGCGGTAGTTGCCAACCGGCCTTATCCACGGCCGGAGCGCGACAAAGCCCGCGATCAGCAAAAACGCGGACAGAAGAGCGGCCGGGGGGAATGCTCCGCGGATTCTTTTGCCGGTTCCGACGCTTGCGAGGAGCCAAGGCATGGCAAACCATTGAGCCACGTTGATAAAATACCAGCCGTCGCTCGGCCGCAAGATCATGGTCAGGATCGCTCCGAGCGCCGTTAAAACCAGCACCATTTCCGCGGACAATTGACGCTTTCCGGCCAGGGCTTCCATCAACGACCCGCGCCGATAAAGCTTGTCCCCCAAAATGACGCCGGCCAGGAAGGAAACGGGCGCGATGAAGCTGCTGAAGGCCAGCAGCCGCAAAGAGCGGTAGTAGCTGAACAGGCCTTGAGTCCCGTTTTCCCCGGTCATGGCCCAGAACTGCCCGACCGTCCAGGGGCTGAAGAAAGCCAGGGCCGCAAAAACCACCAGCGCCACCGCGGACAGCGCTAAAAAACTCTTAAGCGAAAATCCCGACGACCTGAGTAAACCGTAAAATAACGCGGCGCCGAAGAACGCTCCAACCGAAATCTTCATCGCGCACATGCCGGCCACCAGCACAAGCGCAAGCGCAAATCGGAACCGGCCGGCTGCGCCTTTCAATGGCGCCGGTTGCAGGAACTCCTTGAGCAGGGGCAGCGACAGGAGGAAGATCATGAGCGCGAAGGTATGCGATTGGCTGATGTAATGGCTGTTCATTCCGGCGAGGTCGAGGCCGGCTAGGAGCAACACGGCCAGGACCGTGTATTTGAGGAATGATTCCTTGTCTGCCCGAACGACAGCGAGGCCGGATGAGACCAATCCGAAAATGAGTCCCGGGACCAGCACGATCATCTGGCCGAAGCTATAGGAAAGGAGCGGCATGGTCCCGCCTGCCCTGCCCAAAGCCGCAAACCAGTAATGAGACCCGTAGTGATAGCGGATGGGCGTTAGCCCGTCAAAACCCACGGAGGGCTTGCCGAAATTCTGGATCATGGAACAGATCGCAGTATGGAAAAAATTGTCCAGACCCGCCAGCCCCATGGCCCCGCATTCCAAAAAGTATAAATGGCCGTTCTGCCGGCTCTGGACTGACAGCAATAAATACAGGGCAAGTACCGGAGCAAAAACCAGAATGAAAATGAGGTTCTTGCGGCCCAGCCGGAAAATCTCGGGCAGCGCCCGGAAAAGAGCGACCAGCGCCAGGGCCGGAAAAAGAAGCGCGAACCATGGCCCCGCGACAAATACCAGGAGCGGAGACAGCAGCACGAAGACCGGGAGCAAAAAAATCAGGTCGCCGTATCGGGATGATCCGGCGCGGAGTCGGCCGGGAATCAGAAACGGACTGAAGATTGCGCCGAGAAAAATGCTTAGACACAATACCAGGAGCCGGCCCGGCAGCACCATGCCTTGCCGGAAAAAAAGCATGAGCAAAGTCAGGGATAAGGATAATACCGCCCCGAAACCCGAGCCGAAGGCAAACAAAGAATATATGCTTTCACGACTCGAGTTCTTTTCTTCCGCTGCCATAAAACCTTTAGTTTAATTTATCCTTGAAAACCACGCAAAACAACTACTGCCGCGGGCTCAGGGCTTGCTTCTCCATCCGAGCTTTGTCATTAAGGTCTGAACAGAAAAAAATGCATTTGACACCCGGATGGAAACCCGTCTAAACTTTGCCCAAGGCTCTTCCCTTGAGTTGTAATCTTCTGACAAAGGAGCTATGGAGATGAGAGTTAAAAAACTTCCGGCGGTCCTGGCGCTTGCATTCATTTCCTTCGCCGCGCTCGCGGCCGAGAAAGCCGCGTCTCAACCCGAAAAAGTGAGCAAGCTGTTTGAGTACTCGGGCTATACTTCCGAGGAGTACAAGAGCTACAAGAAAATTTCGGCCTACGTGCCGATGTCGGACGGCGTCAAGCTCGCGGTGGACGTCTTCATCCCGGCTGACGGCCCGGACAAGAAATCTTTCCCGGTCGTAATCGAATACACGCCCTACACCCGCGCCTACCTTGACTTGAAGAACGGCCCGCTTCACAAGACCGTGCGCAAGGCGCTGCTCAAGTCCGACGATCCGGTGGTTGACGTCATGGCCGGGGCCAAGGCCGGGATGGGCAAAATCCTCAGCACCCTGGTGGCCACCGGCTACGTCTTCATCCGGGCCGATATGCGCGGCTCCGGCGCATCCACCGGCTGGAAGGCTGACTTTATGCCCCAGCTGGCGAAAGACGGCGGCGAACTTCTGGACTGGGTCGCGGCCCAGCCCTGGTGCGACGGCAACATCGGCATGCTGGGAGGGTCCTACACCGGCTATTCCCAGTTGATCACCGCGGGACAGGGACGCAAGGCGCTCAAGTGCATCGCGCCCATGATGGTCCCGCTCGACGGCTACGACGGCGAGGTCTATCCCGGCGGCATCTACATGCAGGAATTCATGGAGGCCTACTCCGAGGGGCTCACCCGCATGAACCTCAATTACTACAGCCTCCCGATCGGAAAGATGCTTCTGGGCAAAGGCGAGCCCGCGCTGCCCGCGGCCCCGGTGATCGACGAGGACAACGACGGTCAACTGATTGACGAAGTCCCCATTGACAAAAACCGCAACGGGACCTTCCTGGACGACTACATGTACCCGTTTGACCCCGACGACGAACCCCGATACAAGGACCGCCAGACCCGCAAACACATCTATTATCTGGCGACCAAGGACCACGAGCAAAACATTGACTACCATAACTGGGCGCACTCCATGTATTTCATCGACGCCGAACCGCCCTATCCTTTCCAGCAATTCACCAGCTACGATTTCAGCCCCAGCGCGCACCTGCCCGCGATCATGAAATCCGGCATCCCGGTTTACAACATCGGCGGATGGTTTGACCCCTTCACCCGAGGCACCATCGAGCTTTTCTGCACCATGCAGAAGACCAACCCCTCCAGAATGCTGATCGTGCCCGGGTTCCACGGCGGGGGCGGGCCTTACTGGAAATATCTCGGCGAAGACCCGAAAAGCCTGATGAAAAAGGCTCCGGCGGAACTGCTCCGATTCTTTGACCGATACCTCAAGGGCATCGACAACGGGATTGACAAGGACCCGCCCATTCACATCTACGTCATGAACGGCGGAGGATGGCGCGCGGAGAACGAATGGCCACTGGCGAGGCAGGTTATCACCAGCTATTTCTTCTCCGAGGACCACGGCCTCAAGCCCGGCGCGGCGCAGCCGGGCGCGGACAAGTACGTCGCGGACTTCTCCCACGACTCGCGCTACGGGAGGTCCAAAGGCAACCGCTGGCTATCCACCATGGGACTCGCCCCGGACGCACTGCCCCTCCGCACTCAAAAGGACAAGCAATGCCTGACCTACACCAGCGCGCCCCTGGAAAAGGACACTGAAGTCACCGGCCACCCGATCGCGGAATTCTGGGTCTCGTCCACCGCGGACTACGGCGACTTCTTTGTTTACCTGGAAGACGTTGACGAAAAGGGAACGGTCGTGCTGGTCAGCGAAGGTTTGCTCAACTCGGGTTTTGCCGGCCTGGTCTCCAATGACGAGGAGATTCTTTCCGGCGCCTCCGGAGTGAATGTTCTTCCGGAATTGCCCTGGCACGGGTTTGAAAAGGCGCAGTTCAAGGACGAGATTTTCAAGGGCGGAAAAATCGTCAAGCTCGTGCTCGACCTCAAACCGAGCTCATGGGTGTTCCGCAAGGGACACAGCATCCGGGTGGCAATCGCCGCCGCGGACTGGCCGACCTTCCGGCTCAACCCCAGGCTGGCCTGGGACAATAACCCGAAGAACCCGGCCAACATCGTGCCGGTGATCACCGTGCACCGCGACGCGGACCATCCTTCGCGGATTGAACTGCCTGTGATCCCGAAGTAATTGCCGGAATCGTTCTCCGGGGCGCGGACCCCCTTGTCCGCGCACAGCGCCTTTGGCAAATGGACCCTGCTGCCGCTTGCCTTGCGGGCGGATATGTCCATATAATCGGTTGAAGAAAATCAAAATCCGGGAGATGAAAAATGCGCTGCAAACTGTGGGTCTTGATGGCGGCAATGTGCACAATCACGGCGGGGCGGGCAACGGCCGCGGATAAAAGCCCGTACGCGAAGCTCGACTCACTTTCGCTTTCAGATGTCGAGATCAGCGGCGGGTTCTGGGGCGCCAGGCAAGAGCAACTGTGGAAAACAGTGCTGCCCTACCAATGGACGCAACTGGAACAGAACCACGACGTTGACAACTTCCGCGTGCTGGCGGGCGTGAAGCCGGGCGTGCACCTGGGACCGGTCTATATTGACTCCGACCTCTACAAGTGGCTGGAGGCCGCGAGTTACGTCTCGGGCAAGCATCCGGAGGACAGGTGGCTTTCCGAGCGGGTTGACGAGCTTGCCGGTCTGATCGCCAAGACCCAGATGCCGGACGGATACTTGAACACCTATTATCAGACTTTTGCCCCGGAACGGCGCTGGACCAACCTGGTGATGAACCACGAGCTGTACTGCTCGGGACATTTCATCGAAGCCGCGGTCGCGAACAAGGAATCGACCGGAAAGGATGCGCTGCTTAACGTCGCGAAAAAACTCGCGGACCACATCAGCTCCGCTTTCGGCCCGGGCAAGAACCCGGGCGTGCCGGGTCATGAGGAAGTTGAACTTGCTTTGGTGCGGCTCTACCGCTTAACCGGCGATAAAAAATATCTGGAAACCGCGAGCTGGTTCATCAACCAGCGCGGGAGATACACTAAATACCCGCAGGCCATGCTCAAGTCGCTGGCCGACCAGTCGTCCCTGGCCAAAATCGTGAACGACAAACGCAGGCCCTGGCTAAAAAACGCGCCCCAAGCCAAAAGCGCAACCGGCTATATCATCGGCTCCGCGGTCTTTGACCCGCGCATACCCGCCCAGTTCTTCACCGGCAAGTATTTCCAGGACGACAAGTCCTACCTGGAGATGACCGTGGGCGAGGGCCACGCGGTGCGGGCCATGTATTTTTTCACCGGGGCCGCTGACCTCTATCTTGAAAACGGCAATGCCGAGCTTCAGAAGACCGCGGAGCGCATCTGGGACAACACGGTCAGCAAACGCGCCTACGTCACCGGCGGCATGGGCGCGCTGCCCGGGATCGAAGGGTTCGGACGCGATTACGAGCTGCCCAACAAGTCCTACACCGAGACCTGCGCCGCCATCGGCAGCTTCTTCTGGAACTGGCGGCTTTTACGGGCGACCGCCGACGCGAAATACGCCGAGCTGATGGAGCGCACCCTCTATAACGCCATCCTGCCCGCGATCTCCCTAACCGGCGCCGAATATTTCTACCAGAACCCGCTCGCATCCTCGGGACGAGACCAGCGCTCCGGATGGTACGGCTGCGCCTGCTGCCCGCCCAACCTCGCGCGCCTGTTCGGATCGCTCGAGCGATACCTCTACGGTCAAAACCCGGACGGCATCTGGGTGCATCAGTACATCAGCGGCTCCGCCTCGTTTGAGGCCGCGGGGAAAAAGGTCAGGCTCGATCTGGACAGCGGGTTCCCCTGGTCGGGCGAGGTGAAAATCAAATTGCGCGCGGACAAACCCGCGAACCTGGCCCTCATGCTCCGGGTCCCGGAATGGGCGAAAATTTCCGAGGTTAAAGTCAACCGGCAGAGCATCGCGGAAAAAACCGAACCGGGGAAATATCTCAGACTCAGCCGGGAATGGAAAAACGGCGATGAAGTCTTCATCAATTTCCCGATGGAAGTCAGGATGAAGGAATCTGCGCCGCAGGTGAGGGAAAACCGCGGCAGGGTCGCGGTCATGCGCGGGCCGGTCATTTATTGCCTGGAGGGCAAAGACAACCCGGACGTGAACGTGTCCCGCGCCGGCATCGACAAATCCTCGCAGCTAATCCCCGAGTTCAAAGGCGAACTGCTCGGCGGAGTGGTCACGCTCAAAGCCAAAAGCATTTCCGGCGGCGAACTCAACCTTATCCCCTACTTCGCCTGGGCCAACCGCGGACCGTCCGACATGCAGGTCTGGATCAAGGCGCGCTGAGCTCCCCCTTTACAAATTTATGACCAGTAATTAGGTTGTAAAGGCCGGGCACCAGAGATTGTCCGGCATGGAGGAGGTTCTTATGTCGCCGGTGCCAATGGCTGAGGAGGAGAGGAAGCTCAGTGAGCAGAGTCAGAAATGGCTGGACAAGGCGGAGCTGGACCTGGCCGTAAGCAAGGTCATACTCGGCTTTGACCAGACCTTGGCCACGGCCGCGGGGTTCCACTGCCAGCAGGCAACCGAAAAATACCTCAAGGCTTTTCTCGCCTGGAATGAAATCGAAATACCGGAAACGCGCGACATCGACGAACTGCTCGACCTGGTCGGCACCGAGGATGAACTCATCGCGGACAGCCTGCGCGAGACCGACCTGCTCACGCCCTACAGCATTGAAATATTGTATCCGAACGATGAAGAGACGCTGATGCTGACTCCGGAGGACGGCAAGGAAGCTCTGCGTCTGGCGGAAAAGACCCGGGACCAGATCATGAACGCGCTTCGCAAGGACGGCATGTTCGGGGACCAGGGCCCGGTGACCATTTAGCTCGCCGACCCGGATATCCGCGGGCAATGCAAAATCATACGGTGAACCAGGGATAGACGACCACTTCTCCGCGCTTGAAGGCCTGATCCCCTCCATAAACCAGCGCAGCAAGTCCCTTCGATTTGCGGTCGAGTTCAAACCAGAAATCAAACCCTTCGAGAAAATCCGACGCCAGAGTCTGCGCCGACTTGGCCTCAACGGCTATGAGCCTGTTAGGGGCATCCACCACGAAGTCGATCTCATGCCCGGCCAAATCGCGCCAGAAATAGAGGCCGGGGCGTTCTCCGCGATGCACGAAACTCTTGTGCAATTCGGACAATACAAACCCTTCAAAAATCGCGCCCCGGGCCGCGTTCTGAAAGAGGTCGTCCGGCGATTGTATGCGCAGCAGGTAACACAGAAGTCCGCTGTCAAGGAAATACAGCTTGGGACTTTTGACCAGCCGTTTGCCAAAATTCCGATAGTAGGGACGATGAAGAATAATTATGAAACTGGCCTCCAGCACGGAAATCCAGCGCCGGGCCGTGGTATGAGTAACGCCGCAGTCAGCGGCCAGCGCCGAAAGGTTCAAGAGCTGCCCGGAGCGGCCGGCGCACAGTCTGATGAACCTGCCGAATGCTTCAAGGTCGCCAACGTTCAATACGCTGCGCACGTCGCGTTCGAGGTACGTTTGATAATAGCCGGCCAGCCAGTCCCGCGGCGAAAGCTTCTTGTCATGGATGCGCGGATAGAATCCCGTGAATAAGACGTCCATCAAACCCCGCCGCGGCCGGCTGAGCTCTCGCGGAATATCCCGTCCCAGTCGCTCCGGAGCCATGGTCTCCCGACCTGTCAATTCTGACAACGAAAACGGAAGCAAATGCAGGACCGCAGCCCGCCCGGCAAGAGTCTGGGATATGCTCTTCAGGAGCAGAAAATTCTGCGATCCCGTCAGGATGAACTGGCCGGGCTTGTCTCGTTCGTCCACCATCACCTGCAGGTAGGAAAACAAGTCCGGGACCCGCTGGACCTCATCCAGTATCACCGGCCCGCGGAACTGACCAAGGAAACCCCGAGGATCCTCCAGCGCGAAGGCCCTCTGGTCCGGCAACTCGAGCGAAACGTATTCATAGTCCTTGAACGTGGCCCTGACTAATGTGGTCTTGCCCGATTGGCGCGGTCCGGTCACCGTCACCACGGGAAAGGACGCCGCAGCCTTTTTCAGTTTCTTAGCCAAGACCCGAGGGATCATGAGCCGCCTCCAATGGCTTCAATTTGACTCTTCTGTATTCAATTTACACCAGTTGGAAAACAATGTCAAGCCCGGGCCCGCCATCGATGGCCGGGAGAAGCGCTGCCTCCGGCGGAAAAAACGCGGGACGAGATCATCAACGCCCTGCGCAAGGACGGGATGTTCGGGGACCAGGACCCGGTGAATATTTAACGCATCCTCGCACAAATTGAATTTCCAATATTCAATTTACATGGCAGCCAAGAGGGCCGCTTGCCCTGCAGGGGGCAAAAGGTTTTCACTTCTGATCGTTTTGCCGGCTCATTTTCGCGAAGTATTCATGGTCCATGATCAGGAACAGGCTGGTGGTTTTGCCGACCGAGGTGAAATGCATCTGACTGGCGTGCTCGTAGCAGGCGAGCTTCTTGAGTTTTTTCACGCGGCGGATGTTGACTTTGAAGTCCGGGGCCGCGGGCCGGCCGTTGGTGTCATAGGTCTTGAAAAGGATGGCGATCCGGTAGAGGTTTTTCGGGAGCGTGGGGTAGTAGAGGACTTGGGCGTTGCCCTGCCGGAAGGCCGCGGTTGCAACCTTTGAGCATTGCACGTGGTCCCAGTGGCCGGTGATCCCCGCGGGATCGTGCGTGATCACGATTTCCGCGCCGGTGTCTTCAATCACGCGTTTGACCTCTTCGATAAGTTTCTCTTCATCCACCTTGGGCAGGGTCCGGCTGGCGTATGGGAACTGGATCACCTCAGCGGCGCCGTAGACCGCGGCCGCTGACCCAAGCTCTTTCACCCGGATGTCGCCGCTCTGGTCCGGGGTGAGCTTGAGGCTCTTGATGGCCTCCGAGGTCTGGTCAAAAGTCATGCACAGGATGTGCAGCCGGGCGCGCGGGTCTTGCATGGCCTTCAAGAGCGCGCCCCCGCCGTAAATGCTCTCGTCGTCCTGGTGCGAAAAAACCGTGAGGATGTCGATCTTTCCGTCCGGGCCGGGCTCAACCCCCTCGAGCAGGTCCCCGGCCGGAATTTCAGCCGCCGCGGAAAAACCGAGCAGAAATATCACCAGCGCCGCCGAACCATAAATTCTCATCCGCGATTCCTTATTTCCCGACCGGCATGTATTTTTCCACAAAGGCCGGCGGCGCTTCAATCCGGAATTCGTGCTTGCCGTTGTGCACGTCCATCACCGCCTTGTCCGGCGCGCCCGCGGAGGCGTATGCTTTTTCGATGAATGAAAACGCCTGCCTCGCGGAATCGATCGGGAATATGGGGTCCCCCTCCCCGTTCTGGATCAGGAGCGGCCTGGGGGCGATCAGCGAGAAGATATCGTAGTATTCAAGCGCTCCGTCCAGCTTGTAAATGTACTGGCACCGGCAGTGCACGAGGTTGGAATGCCACATGCGGTCGGACATGACCAGCGAGCCCGAGGCCACGGCCAGCTTGATCCTCTGGTCATAAGCCGCGGCGAACATGGTGGTGACGCTGCCGTTGCTCAGGCCCATGGCCGCGATCCGGCTGGAGTCAACCTGCGGGTCGGTCTCCAGAAAATCAATTGCGGCCTTGACCATCCACACCCGCTGGCCCATGAGCGGGAACTTTGCCTTTCTGGGCAGCCGCTGGAAGGAAATAAAAGGCGAGACGTCTTCGAGGTACTCGTGGTCGATGTCAACCGCGAAAACGATGTAACCCTTTTGGGCGAAAACATCGCCGAAAAAATACATCGATTGCGGGTCAAAACAAGCGGCCGAGCTGCCGCCGTGGCCGTGGAGGCAAAGCACCGCAGGCAGCCTGGCTGCCTTGGGCGAAAGCGGCTTGGCCAGCAAGCCGGTTGTGATGTGCCCGGGCCGGTCGTGAAACTCAACCCTGGTGATTTCATAACCATCGCGCGTTTGCTTTTCGCCGAAGCGCGTCTCAAGCGGGACGGCCCTGGGGGGAGCTCCATTGAAAAGCGCCTGGGAGAGAAACTCGCGGGAATCTTTTTGCCATTGGGCAAATTCCTGCCCGCCCGCGCCGGGATTGAACGACCTGCTCGCACTCAGCGCCAGCAGCGCCAAGACCAGCAAACTTATCCTCTTCATTTCCGACCTCCCTGCAAAATGCGCGCCGCTATTTTTTCCCGACGCCGTCCTCCGTCGGCCAAAGCTGATGAAAGCTCCCGGGCTGGTCTATCCGTTCAAAAGTGTGGGCGCCGAAATAGTCGCGCTGGGCCTGGACCAAATTCGCGGGCAGCCGGCCGGCCCGGAAAGCGTCAAAATATTCCAGCGCGCTGGAGAAGCCCGCGGCCGGGACGGAGTTTTCGACCGCGGACAGCGCCACCCGCCGCCATTCCGGCTCGCGCTCTTTCAAAGCCGCGGCAACTTTCGGCGCCAGAAGCAGGCTCGCGAGGCTCGGGTCCTGGCTATAACTTTCCTTGATCAAGTCCAGGAGCGCGGAGCGGATGATGCACCCGCCTTTCCAGATCCGCGCCAGTTCCGGGAGCTTGAGCGAGTAATGGTATTCCGCGGACGCTCTCTGCAAAAGCGACATGCCCTGAGCGTAAAGTGAAAGCCGGGAGGCATAGAGCGCGGACTCCACCGCGGCCACGAGGTTGCCCTTAAAAGGCTTGAGCTTGCGCGGAGGCGGAAAGATTTTTTCCGCAATCAGCCGCAGGTCCTTTCTGGCCGATATGTTCCGGGCATCCACCGCGGCGCAGATAGTCGGCGCGGGCTCCGAGAGCTCGAGTGCGCTCCGGCTGGTCCACTGGCCGGTGCCTTTTTGCCCGGCCGAGTCCAGGATCACGTCCACCATGTTTTTCCCGGTCTTGGGGTCTTTTGCCCGGAGCACGGTTGAGGTGATCTCGATCAGGTACGAGTTGAGCACGCCCTTGTTGTATTCCGCAAAGACCTCGGCCAACTCGTCGTTGTCCAGTCCGCCCAGGCGCTTGAGCAGGTCATAGCTTTCCGCGATCAACTGCATGTCCCCGTACTCAACCCCGTTGTGGACCATCTTGACGTAATGGCCCGCGCCGCCCGGGCCGACGTGAGTCACGCACGGGCCGTCGCCGGTCTTGGCCGCAACCGCCTCCAGCACCGAACGCAGCCGCTCATAACCTTCCGCCGGCCCGCCCGGCATGATGCTCGGACCCTTCAAGGCGCCTTCCTCACCACCGCTCACCCCGATCCCCATGTAGATGATCCCCCGGCCGGAAAGCTCCCGGCCGCGGCGCTCGGTGTCCTGGAAAAAGGAATTGCCGCAGTCCGCGATCAAATCTCCCGCGGAAACCAGGGGCAAGAGCTGCTCGATCATTTCATCCACCGGCTTGCCGGCCTTGACCATGATCAAAATGCTCCGCGGACGCTTGAGCAACGCCACAAAATCCTTGAGCGACTCCCCCGTCTCCACCGGCAGCGCCCCCACGCGCTCCCTCATGAACTTGCGCGCGGTCTCGGTGGTGCGGTTGAAGACCGCGGCCGGGAAACCATGCCCGGCGACGTTGAGCACAAGGTTCTGGCCCATCACCGCAAGCCCGATCAGGCCCAACTCACAATTCGGCATCATGCCCCTCCCTCTGAGAATTCAGCCGGTACAGGACCTCGCCCGCGTTCCATGCCACCAGGATGCCCTCATGCCGGCGGTGGTCAAAATTCTTGGGCTCCAGCGTCGCCGGGTCGAGGTATCCCAGGTTGAGACGCTCGCACCTTTCCTTGGGGATGGAGGTCGCCAGGGTGACTTTGATCCGCGGCTTCTCAATCCCGTTTTCAAAAGCGCCCAGGCCCTTGAGGTGCGTGGAATGCGCGAGCACCCCGCCCGGGAATTGCCTGACCCGGTCCCATTGCTTGACGAAATAGTCGCGGCAGTGGTACCCGACCCGGTCCAGGAGCTGGCCGTGGGTATAGGAAATCTCGCTGATGTGCGGCGCGTAAATGATCACCTCTCCTCCGTCCGCAACCACCGGCTCAACCTTGTACATGCCCTTGGCCCCGGTCCACATGTCATCGTACATTCTCGGCAGCACCGAAATCACCAGCCGGTAAGGCTTGTCCTCCCAGCGGACGTGGCTCTGCGACGAAAGCGCGGCCGCCTTCTTCCAGGCCTCATGCACCGGGCCCGCGAACAAACCTTCCAATCCGTGCGCCCCGGCCACCACCGAACTGATGCCAATGGCCGGGATCAAGACCATGGCCGCGGCCCGCTCAATCACCGCGCGCACCGGAGTCTCCGCCCGGCCGATGATTTCAAAACTCGTGATCAGCGCGCCCAGCCAGTGCGTGAAATTGATCACCTCCGGACCGGCGATGCCCGGGCAAAAATATTTATGCCCGCCGGAAAAACCCGCGACCTCGTGCGGAAAAACCGGGCCGTAAAGCACCAGCTGGTCGTAATCAAAAATCATTTTATTGAGCGACACCCGCACTGTTTGCTTGATCCGCCCCCGGCTCAGCTCCTCCATCTCGGACGCGCTCAAACTCCCGAGCTCCCGCAAATTTTCCGGCCTGTGCCAGTGGTGGTTGTGGATTGTCAGCGCGCGATATCTACCGCTGCGCTCCGAGTCGCTGATCCCGTAAAGGGCGTTCTGCGCTCCCCGAGAGAGGGGCTGGTGGGTCCCGGACGCGATCAGGAAGTCGAGCTTTTTCACCCGCGGCAAAAGCAGTTCGGCAAGATGCCTGAAGATCAAGGGCATGGGCCCGCTCCGGGTGCAGTCCGGGGTCAGGACCAGCACCCGCTTGCCATCGACCGGGGCTTTGGCCAGGCCCTGCTCCAGGATTCTTTTCCCCTGGCTCCTGGTCAGCAACTGGTGCTTATAATTTTTCGCTTCCATCGCTCTTTGCCGGGCGCTATTTCTGCAATTTTGCCCAGCGGGCAAAATCCGGCTCCAGGTGATCGTACAAATCCTTGAACATGGCAAAGCGTTCCTGGTAAAACCGGGCCTTCTTAAGGTCAGGCTCAAACACCTTTTTCACCTGGACCAGATTCCGGCCCTCGCGCAAGTCCTTGATCGCGCCCGTGGCCTTCATCGCCAGAATCGCCGCGCCCATGGCCGAATTTTCCTTCACCTTTGACAAGGCCACCGGACGGCCCAGCACGTCCGCAAAGAGCTGCACCCACATATCCGAGCGGGCAAACCCGCCGCTGGCGCGGATTTCTTTGGCGCCGCCCGGCGAGCCCCGGAGCAGCTCAAAAATGTGCGCGAGACAATAGGTGATCCCCTCAAGTCCGGCGCGCGCGATGTGCGCCTTGCCGTGGTGCGGGGCAAGCCCGAAGATCACGCCCCGGGCCTCCGGGTTCCAATAGGGCGTGCGCTCGCCGAAGAGGTAGGGAAGGAACAGGAGTCCTGCTGCTCCGGGCCCGGCCGCCTTTGCCAGGCCGGTGATCAGGGAATAGGGATCAACCCCGTTCCTGGCCGCGGCGTCCCGCTCGATTGCGAAGAGATTGTCCCGCATCCAGCGCATGATTATGCCGCCGCTGTTGATGGCCCCTCCCGCATACCACAGATTGGACGCCAGGTAATAGCACCAGATTTTTCGCGAAGGCGAAATCCAGGGCCGGCCCAGGACTTTGCGCATGGCCCCGGTGGTGCCGATGGTGGCCGCGATTTGCCCAGGCTCCATCGCGCCGGAACCCAGGTTGGCCAGGCCGCCGTCCCCGGCGCCGGCGATCACCGGCAGCCCCGGCGAGAGCCCGAGAGTTTTGGCGCATGAGGCTGAGAGTTCCCCGGCAACCCCGTCGGGCTCGACCAGTCCGGGCAAACGCTCAGGACCTATGCCCACCGCTTCCAGCAGGGGCGAATCCCAGGAAAGCTTATGGATGTTGAGCAGGCCGTTGCTGCTCGCGTGGCTCTTATCAACCGTCCAGTTGCCGGTGAGCCGGTGGACAATCGCGTCTTTGATCGAGGCGAACCTGGCGGCCTTTTTAAAAATTACCGGCGCGTGGTTTTTCAGCCACAGGATGCGAGCGGGATGATAAAGCGCAGTGGGCATGCAACCGGTGCGTTCATAAATCCCGCGGCCGAATTTCCGGGCAAGGGTCTGCGCTTCTTCTTGCGCGCGGCCGTCGGCCCAGGTCAGCATGGGCATCAAAGGCCGCGAGTCTTTTCCAACCGGCATGAAGCCGTGCATGACCGAGGAAAAGGCAATTGCGGAAATGTCCGGAGCGATCCTTTTGCTCACCGCCTTGTTCACCGCCGTAACCGCGCTCCGCCAGACTTCCTCCAAATCCTGCACCTGCTGGTCCGGACCAGGCTGGCGCACCCGGCACTCGGCGCTTGCCGCCGAGATTTCCCGGCCCCGTGCGTCCGCCGCCAGCACTTTGCAGGCCGAGCTCCCAAGGTCTATAGCCAGGAAAAGCTTGCTCATCTTTCCTTCCAGTCTGGGGCTATTATAGACTCGACCACGCCGGTTGCCCAAATCGAAATCCCGCCCACCTGACCAAGACCTGGGGTCAGATCTTAACTTTTGCGACGAACCGTTAAGTCTTATTTCAAGATCTGACCCCAACTATCTTGCGGATCAGGATTTCATCAAAACCGGGCGCAACCAAATCCTCGAGCACGGCTATTTCCCGAAAACCCCGCTGCTTGTAGAACTTTCGAGCCCGCCGGTTGAAACTGGACACCAATGCCCAGAGGTTCCGGCATTTTTCGGCCGTTTGGCCTCCGAGCCATTCCACCAGTTCCGCGCCAATGCCCTTGCCGGAATAAGGCTCAAACACCGCGAACAGGGCGATGTAGGTCCCGCGCATCCAGGGATGTTGGACGCAGAACACGCCCGCGGTTTTTCCGGCAACCGTGATCATTAAGCAATGGAGGGAAGGGTCTTTCTGTCCGAGGAACCGGGCCAGGGCCGCAGGGCTGTAGTTCATTTTTTTCCAGGGGTCCATCTTTGCGAGCTTTGCGGCAATTGACGGGAGGTCCCGCACCCTCATCCGCCGGAGCTCGCAGCCGGAAAGCGTGAAGCGGTCGGAGGAAAAAAAGCTTGGCGGATTTTTCATTTTTTCCTTCCGTAAATCCTGTCGTAGTCGAGGTTGTCGCCCACCCTGAGCTCATAACAATCCTCCATGCTGAAGGCCGGGCCATAGCTCAAAAGCTCGCTCACGGTAACGAACTCGTAGCCCAAATTCCTGAGCTTGGGAAGGAACAGCGGCAGAGCCGCGGAGGTGCCTGCGCCCTGACCGTTGGCATGACAGATGATGATGTCCCCGGGCCGGACCCGTTTGAGCACCACCCTGGCAATATCCTGCGGCAGTCTCTTCTTGGAAGGGTCGGCGGTGACTATGCTCCACTGGATGGCGGGCAGCCCGAACTGAGTGAGGAACTGAAGGGCGTCCCTGCTGCAGACTCCGTAAGGGAACCGGAAGGTATAGGGGATGAGGGGTATTTTTTCCTTCTCGGCGTCGCTGAAATTCGCGGCGCAGGGCCGGGCCAGCATCTGCTCGCGCAAGAGCTCGTATTGCGCCTGGGTCCAGAGGATCTGCTCGTCCATCTTAATCCCTTTTTCCAGCCGGAGGTCCGCGTGGGTCCAGGCGTGGCTCCCAACCTCGAAAAGCGGGTCAGCCATCAACTGCATGGTCTTGTCCGGATGGTCGAGCATCCATTTGCCGCCGATGAAAAAAGTCGCCTTGACGCCTTTGGCCCGCAGATAGTTGACAATCGCCGCGTCGTAGCCCGTGATCTCATCGGCGCGCTCGCACAGGTCAAAAGTCAGCGCGACCACCTTTTGGTCGTCATGGGGATTGACGTGCCGGATGGAATTCTGCAATTCCGGCGCCAAATGCGGCAGGATGTTTTTCGGCATCAGCCGCTCCGGGGGCTTGGTGTTGCGCGCGGTCTTGACGGTTTTCTTGCTTGCTCCCGGATTCCTGAGCTGCTCCGCCGGCCAGCAACTGCGCAGAATGGCGTCGCTGCCGAAGACCAGTATTTTCCGGGCGGTCTGCGGCTCCGGAACCGGGCAATTCTCTTCCACCGTCTCAACGCCCTGGCCCAAAACCGAAAGCGAAACGCCCAGGACAAACACCGGCAGCAAATATTTCAGAAATCTTCCGGTCATGCTCATTTTAATCCTCTGGGGGCAAACCTTAACATTTAACTTAACTTCTGCGACGAACCGGTAAGTCTTATTTCAAGACCTGACCCCAGCCGCGCCGGGAATCTTCCAGTCAATATTATCATAAAATGGGAGAATCCTCTTTGCCGGCGCCCGGCAATTTCATGGGCCTCGCCCAATTCAGCATTTAATGCCCGGAGAATTCTGCGGGGCTGGATTCTTGACAAGAGCGGGTTGGAGCGGATAGAATTTGGGCAAAGCTAAAACGGAGGTGAACTAAGGTGGTATTGAAACCGAGCGAGAAGGAAGATGAGCATTTTGCGCGACTGGAATTTGAGCGCAAGAAGAAACTCGAGGAAGAGAAACAGGCAAACCTCGCAACCGAAGAAAAGAAACGTCTGAAAGAGCTTCACTCTATGAAATGCCCGAAATGCGGGATGCAGTTGGTGGAGATCGACTATAAAGGCATCAAGATCGACCGGTGCAGCTCCTGCGCCGGGGTATGGCTGGACGCCGGGGAGCTGGACCAGGTCTCCGGCCTGGAGCAGTCAGGACTGGCCAAGTTCTTCAAGGTTTTTAAGTAAAAAATCGGCGGCGCGAATTTTGGGGTCAGACCCCAACACCGAAGCGCGAACTTCGAAGTTGGGGTCTGACCCCGCGCGGCCTGACCCCATTTTGCCTCTCAGTTTTTCAGCCTGCTAGAATTCCGTTGCCATCTCGGCAAGCGTCTCGATAAACACCCTCAGCCCGAACTTGTAGCCTTCGATTGACACCCGCTCGTTCACGTTGTGTCCGAGGTCCTGGATGGTTTCTCCCGGCGGGAACCTGAGCGGGGCAAACCCGAAATATTTGATCCCCAGCTTGACGTATTCGGAGCCGTTGGTGAAGGCCGGGATCATGTAGGGCGTCACGATGGCCTCCGGGTCGTGCGCCTTGATGTGCTTCTCAAAAAGCCCGAGCGCGGGGTCGCGCACGTCCTGGTTGGGCGCCAGGTGAGACTTGATGGGCTCGATCTCAAACTCGTCGCCGATCACGGCGCGCACCTCGGATAGGAGTTGCTCCGGGGTCTGGCCGGGAAGCAGCCGGCCGTCAACCTCGCAGGTTGCCTCGCCTGGCACCACGTTGGTCTTGTCCCCCGCGCGTATCACGGTTGGTGTGGCGGTGTTGTGGGTCATGGCCCAGAAGACGCGGGCCTGCTTTTTGTCCGGGAGCACCCGGTCAATGATGAAGTCCGCGAGCGCCGGGCTCAGGAGCAGGCGGAGCGCCAGACCCTTTGGGCCCACGTTGCGGGCAAGCGCGGAGATGAATTCCTTGGCCGGGGGCGTCAGATGATAGGGCAGCTTGGTCCGGCCCAGTTTGGCAACGGCCTGCGCCAGCTTGACCCCGGCTGATTCCGGGTTCGGAATTGAACCATGGCCGGCCACGCCCCTGGCCTTGATCCGGAACCAGCAGATGCCCTTCTCCGCAACCTGCACCGGATAGAACCGCTTGCCCTCAATATCCATCGAGAACCCGCCCAACTCGCCAAGGCCGTACTCCGCCCTGACCAGGTCCGGGTGCTCTTTGACCAGAAAGCCCGCGCCATACCTGCAACCGTCTTCCTCGTCAGCCGTGCCGCAAAAAATCACGTCCCGCTTAAGCGGAATTCCCAGACGCTTGAACGCAAGCACTACCATCAGGTTCGCGATCACAATCTGCTTCATGTCCAGCGCGCCCCGGCCCCAGAGATACCCTTCCGCAATCTGGCCCGCGAACGGCGGGTATTTCCATCCGCTTTCCGGCTCCGCGGACACCACGTCCAGATGGCCGTCCAGCAGGATGGCGCCTTTCTCGCCCGTGCCCTTGAGACGAGCAACCACGTTCGCTCTCCCCGGAGCGCTTTCCAGGATTCTGGGCTCAATGCCGTTTTTGGACAGGATCTCAGCCAGGAACTCGGCCGCGGGTTTTTCGTTCCCGGGAGGGTTCACGGTCTTGAACCGGATCAGCTCGGAAAGATAGTTGATCGCCTCCGAAAAAACAGACTCCCAATCAACCTTTAACTCGGCCATTCGCGCCTCCCTTCTCCATGTGGTCTGGTCCCGGTCTCAATCATGGGGTAAGGCCTCATCACCGAAGATTGAGCTCGAAGTTGAGGCCTGACCCCGCACGGGCCTGACCCCACGCCCATTTATCATGGGCGGATTCTTGAAGACTTACTTGCTTTTCTTGGTTTTCTTGATTTTATTGTGCGGACGAGACTTGCCGAACGTGCCCCGGTAGATTTTGCCCCGCTTGGTCCTCTTGTCGCCTCTGCCCATGTCATCCTCCTCAAATTTTTATGCGCTGATTATAGCAAAAGATCCCCGCTCGCAAAAGCGGGCGCGCGGGGCCAGGCCTCATCACCGCGCTCAGGCGTCAGCGGAGAATCCTGACCCCAGAACCAAAGTCAGTACTGTCCGAGGAAAATTCTTCCGCTCATTGCCGGATTCGATAGCCCGGCGCTTTCCCGAATTTGGCGCCAACGGTAGGATTCGATAGCCCGGCGCTTCAGCGCCGGGGAGCCGGGGCTCTCTCCGTCTTGCTGCGGCCCGCGCCGCGGCGTGGGCCGCAGCAAGGGGAGGGGCGCTTCCGCCGTTCCCGGCCATGAATGGCCGGGCTATCGAAATCGAATTTCAACCGCAGGCTAAGACGCGTGGATCATTGTCCAGTTGATGGGTTACGGCAATTGCAACTCTACCCTGAGCCGTGAAATGTGTCTACGCCCAGCTTCCGCGGAAAATCTGGCAATTTTTTCCTGGACACCACTGAACCAAAGTCCGCAATTTGCGCATGGTGCCGGCTTGGCTAAAATATACTCCATGAAAATCCGCGTCAATTTTGCCGCAATCTTATTCGCGCTCGCCTTAGCTTCCTGCGGCTACCGCCTGGCAGGGACGGAAACGCATCCGCCGGCGGGAATGGAAAGCGTATTTATCGACATCGCTGATAACCGCACCGGGGAGTCCGGCCTGGAGCAGGACTTTACCCAGGCGCTGGTCCTGGCCTTCAAGTCTGACGGCCGGATCAAACTGACGGACAAGAAAGACGCCCAGGCTGTTCTCAAGTCCGAGTTAATTGACGTGCTTGACCAGCCGGTGGCTTTTGACCGGTTCGGCAGGGCGAACCTGGTCCAGGTCACGGTCAGTTCCCGCGTTTACCTGCTCCGGCCCGGCGCCGGGGAAAAAATCTGGGACTCCGGGATCATAACCGAAACCGAACAATACCCGGCGAGCGACGATTTTCTGGCCAATGATGCCTTGAGGGGTCAGGCCCTGGTCCAGACCTGCCGCAGGGCCGCAGCCATCGCGCTCGACCAATTGGCCGGCGGGTTCTGAAAATGCCTTGGCATAAATACCAGGACTTCCTCGACCAGCAGCGCGTGGCCAAGCTGCCGGCAATGGTCTGCCTGTTCGGCTCCGACCTCTATCTCCGGAAAATGATCGTTTCCGCGCTCGAAGAGAAACTGGGGGGCGGAAAAAAAGTTGAGCGGGAAAACTTTTACGCTTCCGAGTCTTCCCCGGAGCAGATGCTGACCGCGGCCAGCACCTATTCGATGTTTGCCAAGGAAAAGGCGATCATTGTCCATCAGTTCCAGGCCTGGACCGCGAAGCAAAGGTCGACCGCCCTGGAATTCCTGGAAAAACCCAATCCCCAGACCATGATCGTCCTGGTCGCGGACGACCCGCCCGGGGACTATTGGCGCAAAAAGGAATACGGCAAGTGGTTTGACGGCGCTTCCGGCCGGCTGGAAATCATCGACCTCACGGATTTGAAGGAGTCCGAGGTGAAGGATTTGATCGACCGGATGGCCAGGGAATTGAACAAGCGGATCTCCAGCGAAGCCGCGGGACTGCTGGTCGAGCTGGTGGGCGCCAGGCCCGAGCTGATCTTTCGCGAGCTGGAAAAAATTTCGCTGGCCATGGGCGAAGGCAAGGCCATCGGCGAGGAACTGGTGCATGAACTGGTGGTCGGGAGCCGGCTCCAGAGTATTTTCGATTTCACCAACGCCCTGGGCCGAAAAGACCTGGGGCGCGCGCTCAAAATCTACCACCAGATGCAGGAGCAGAACCCAAGCCAGGAAATCTTCTGGTACGTCCAGGTCCTGAACATGATCAAGCGCCACTACCGCATCCTGATCGAGGCCCAGGCCGGACTCGGGTCGGAACGCGCGCTCAAGTCGGTGATGGAAAGGAACCGCATATTCCCCTCTTTCCGCAAGGATTACGTCTCGCAGGCGGAAAAATTCTCCCGGGGACAACTCCTGGAATATTTCGACAAGTTCCACGCCACCGAACTGGAGCTCTGGCGCTCCCGTATCGACGCGGAGATTATTCAGACCGTCACGGAAAGCAACGTGCTGATGGAAAAACTGATCTTCGACCTGTGCGGCGCCTGAAGACTACTTGGCGGAAAGCTTGTTCAACTGTTGGTTCAGCCGGGAGACGTAGCGCCCCGCGGTGTTCTTTTGGATCACGCCCTTGCTCCGGGCGGTGGCGATCGCGCTCACCGCCTCCTTGAATGCCGCCGCGGCCTTGTCACGGTCGCCGGTGGCGAGGACCTCCCGGAACGCCTTCACCTTGTCCCGAAAAAAAGTCCGCACCGACTTGTTACGCATCTCGCGCCCGGCGTTTTGACGAGCAGCCTTTTTGGCCGATTTGCTATGCGCCAATTTTCATCCTCCTGGAATTGCTAGCCGATTTATACTAATCAATTTCGTCCCTTTGTCAAATTGCTCTTCGGGCCAGGCCGGGCGGGACAGGAGCAGGTCTTGACTTCGCAGTCCGCGCTTCGCCGTTAAGGCCTGACCCCGGTAAAATTCGTCCCCGTCGCCCATTTGCGCGGCTTGACTTTCAAGCGCAAACTCAATAAACTATAACGTTGAAATTGTTGGTTAAACAACAATTGGAAAAAGGCGGGAAACAAAATGGGTGAAGGTTTCGAATTTGATTCCAAAGGCAAAGGCGGGGTGGAAGCATCTCTGGACGACTTTTTTCAGCCAAGCGATCAAGAATCTTCGAAAAAGAGCCCCAAGGCGGGAAAGCCGGAAAAAGCCGCCAAAAAAGCTGAAAACGTATTGCCCATTGAGAAGAGCAGAGTGGGAGAATTAAAGGACGAGCCTGAGGAAACCGCTCCGGCAGAGGCTCCTGAAGAGCAGCCCAAGAAGGGCAAAGAGAAGAAGGGCAAGGAAAAGAAGGCCAAGAAGGAAAAAGCCGCGGGCTCTTCCACCAGCAAGACGATGATCATTGTGCTCGGAGTGGTCGCGGCATTTCTTGTAGTGGGCGCCGGGGCAGGATATTACGTCTATACCAAATTTTTCGCAAAAACCGAAGAGATTGCCATAACCAAACCGGAGAAAAAACCCTCTCCGGCGGTCGCCAAACCGGCAACTCCAGCGCCTCAGCCGGGCCCAACCGCAGCCAAGCCTGCTCCAGCCAAACCCGGCACGGCCGCCACTGCTCCGGCACAGCCTTTGAAGCCAGTGGCGCCGGCCAAACCCGCACCCGGAACCGCGGCTGCGGCCAAGCCCGGGGCCGCGCCCGCTCCCAAGCCGGGAACTCCGACGGCTGCTCCCGCCATCCCTGTCAAACCAGCGAAGCCGGCTCCTGCGCCGGCAAAGCCGGCCCCAGTTCCTTCAACGGCCAAGCCCGCGGCCGCTCCGGCCAAACCTGCGCCCGCGGCTCGGACTGCGCAAGCGCCCGCGAGACCCGCTGCGTCCGCCACCCCGGCTGCAATTCCTCTGCCGTCCTATGCTCCAGGCAAAGGCTGGTCCTGCCAGGTTGGGGCCTATATGCTGCGGGAAAGCCTTAATGACCCGCTGGCCACGGCAAGGTCGCTCGGCTACACCAACCTCTACTACATCGACGTCAGCCGCACGCTCAAGATTTATCATCTTTACCTCAAGGGCGAATTTGACCCGGCCCAGGCGGCATCCAAGATGACAGCCCTGCAGGGGATCGGCTTCAAGCCCAGGCTTGAGAACTCCGGGGCGAAACAGCGCGTGATTGCCTACAGCTACGGCAAAAACTCAATTGCAATAAGCTCCAAGAGCAAGATCGAGCAGGCCGCGCTCGGGCCCGCGGAGATCGTGGCGCGGACCGAAAACGTCACGCTCCACCAGTTGCGCATCGGGCCGTACGCCACTCGCGCCGAGGCTGCCAGGGTTGTGCAAAGCCTCCGACAGAAAGGACTTGCTCCCGCGCTGGTCGAGGAGAAGTAAATGGGCCGGCTTGACCATATGACGTTCGCGGTGCCGCCGGCCCTGATGAAATTCATCAGCCCGGACCTGCCCAAGCCGCTGCGGCTGAACGCCGCCCGCGGAACCCTTCCGCTGCCGCCCAAGGATTTGCTGGTGGCCGTGTTCGCGCTCTCGCGCGATGCTGACCATGAAATCAAAAAGACGGCCTCGGAAACCCTGGTCAATACCCCCCCGGGAATCCTGAAAGGCTCAATTTCTGACCCGACCATCCATCCTTTGATCCTGGACTTCTTCGCCCGGAACATGCCCCCGAATTCGGAGTTGCAGGAAACCGTTACCCTCAACAAGAATACCGATGACGAGACCGTCGCCTTTCAGTCCCGGCTCACCAACAAGCGACTGATCGATATCATCTCCAACAACCAGATCCGGATCCTGCGTTCGCCCTTCATCGTGGACGCCCTGGCGGAAAACCCGATGACCAGCCACGCCATCCTCGACCGCATAATCAAGTTCATGGAACTGGAAGCCAGGCCCACGGCCCAAGCCCCGGAAGCCAAGCCCGCGGGAGAGGGCATGGAAGTTGAAATCGAAGAAGTCACCGAACCGCTCCCGCCCGGCGAAGATGAACTGGGCCCGGTGACCATTGACACCGAGAGCGTGGAGAACGCCTGGAAGCGGCTCACCTTCAGCAACGAACTGGTCACGGAAAAAGAATTCCGGGACGAGCAGGAGAAGGAGGAGGAGGAAAAATCTCTTTCCGGCAAAATCCAGTCGATGTCGGTTTCGGAGAAGATCAAGCTGGCGCTGATGGGCAACCTGAGCGCGCGCAGCATCCTGGTGCGCGACGCCAATAAACTGGTGTCCTCCGCGGTGCTCAAGAGCCCCAGGATAACCGAGTCGGAAATCGAGGCGCTGTCCAAAAACAAGAGCGTTTCCGAGGAAGTGATCCGGACCATAGCTCACGGCAAGGAATGGACCAGGAGCTACTCGATCAAGCTCAACCTGGTCAACAATACCAAGACGCCGGTGGGTGAAGCCCTGCGGTTCCTCAACCACCTCCACGACAAGGACCTGCACTCCGTGGCCAAAAGCAGGAACATCTCGCAGCCGGTGACGGTCGCCGCGCGCAAGCTGATCGAGACCAGGGAAGATGCGAGCAAGGTCAAGCGCAAGCATTGACGAAAGAGGGAATATAAATGGCGGTTCTGGACCTCCAAAAAAAAGAAGTTAACGCGAAGATCGTTTTCTACGGTCCGGCGCTCTCCGGGAAGACTACCAACATCCATTTCATCCACGGCAAGCTCAAGCCCGAGCACCGGGGAGAACTGAAAACCCTTTCCACCAAAACCTACCGGACCCTGTTCTTTGATTTCCTGCCCGTGGAAGTGGGGGAAGTCAAGGGACTGGTCACCAGGTTTTTTCTCTACAGCGTGCCCGGCCAGGTTTTTTATAACCAGATCCGGAAAGAGGTTTTGCGGGAGGTCGACGGGATAGTTTTCGTTGCGGACTCCCAGCTCAAGGTGAAGCAGGAGAACATCGACAGTCTGAAGAATTTGGAAGAAAATCTTGCGGAGGCCGGCCGGAGCTTGAAGGATATTCCGCACATTCTCCAGTACAACAAGCGCGACATGCCGGAAATCCAGAACCTGGAAGACTTGCACCGCCAGCTCAACAAATACAATGCGCCTTTTTTTGAGGGGGTCGCCAGCCAGGGCGCGGGCGTGCTCAAGACTCTGACTACCATCAGCAAAATGGTCTTGAAAAAACTGCGGGAACAGCCGCAACTGGCGCAAAAGACCGAGGGGGTCGGGCCCAAGGAAGCATACGGCTTGAGCGAGGAATTCGTGGTTATGACCAAAGAAGAGGCGGAAAGGGCCAAGGTTGCGGCGCCGCAAAAGCCCGTGGCGCCTCCGCCGTCTCCGCCCAAACCCGCACCCCCGCCCCAGGCCAGACCGGCGCCGGTTGCGCCCGCGGCCCAGCCCAGGCTCGCGCCAACTGCTCCTCCGCCCAAGGCGGCGCAGGCGGCCAATCCCGGATCCGTGGCCGGAGGTTTCTCTGAACTGCAACTGGTAAAGTGGGACCGGCCGCAGTTGGTGGGTAAAAATACCCTGCGGCTGCCCTTGGTCTTCGAAGACCGCGCCACCGGCAAGCTCTACGCCACCACTTTGACCATTGTCCTGGAAAACCTGCTCCCGCGCTAATTTGGGCAACAGGCCCCTAAATTAGAACTTATTACTCGAAGCACAAAATATTTGACACTATGACCTGCCGCATTTCCCGTAGGGGCACAGCGCGCTGTGCCCCTACAGAGGCCGGACACATTCACCATCTGTCACATATTAAACGCTCCGAGTAATAACACGGGATTCGCGGGCGGGGTTCTTATTTTTTTTATGCCATTGTCTCCACCAATTGTTAAGGATGGGCGTGAGTTTTGCGCATAATTGCGGCCACTCTGACTCGCGGCCGGAAGGCTGGAGATATGACTTGAGGAACCGGATTTTGTCCGAGCCGGTGAAGAGCCGGGCATAAGCGGGATTGGCGATCAGGTGCCAGAGCATTTTCATTTCCCCGGGTTTTTTGTCCTCGGCCTCAACCAGGTCGATCAGCCAGAGCTTGAGCTCTCCGGAGCCGGTCTTCTGGACCATGACGTTGGAAACCCTTAGATCGGGGAGGAAAAAATTCAGGCCCATTAACCGGTTGATAATTGCCGCGAGCTCTTCCATCAGCATCCTTTTCTCGCGGATGAGTTCTTCCGCGGGCAGCCGGTCCCTGGAACTGATCAAATACTCGGCGAAATTGGCCGAGGCCAGGCCGGGTATCTGGCGGGTGATCAGAATCCCGGCCCGGAAAACCAGCCGGCCCCGGGAGAGATGGGCCACGACCTCCGCGGTGTTGATCCCGCGCTTTTGCAGCTCGAGCGCTTTTTCGAGCCCGACGCGGGGAAAGGCAGGGTCAAACAAATGCCTGAGCATTTCCTTGGGATAGCGCCAAGGCTTGGCCAGGCCTTTGGCGGAAAACATTTTTTCCCGGGCTTTGCGAAAAACGTCGGCCTGGTCGAATATTTTTATGAAATAATCCTGCTGCCCCTCGCCCAAGTCGTCCTGGAAATGATAAGTCCAGGTGCCGCGGCTTGATACCCGCCGGACAAAATCCCATTCCTTGACCGGAGGCTTTTTTTTCAGAACCTGCGCCAGCTTCTCTTCGGAAACTAATCCGAGCCGTTGGCCTTGGCAGCCGTCAATGCTGACGTCTAAATACCTTTGCATCAGACCGCCCTCTGCCCGGCAAACAGGCGCCGACTATCGCCTGATGGGCTTGAGCATTTCCAGGTATCCGTCCATCCGGTTGCGGATCTGCTCGGACTGATAGAGCCGAGGGCACCACTGAAGTTCTAACGCTTATCATCCGCAAACTTTTTTTGGTTAATATGCACTCACCCCGGTTTTGGAGCCAATCCAATCCAGCATTTCCGCAAAAACCGGACAATTCCTTATATTTCCATTGCAGAAAATCATGTCGTTCATATTCCGGACCTTTCGAAGAACAGCGGGGGCGTCTTTGGTATCTCTATAGGCACGCTTTTTCTTCGTCCTATATAATTCCTCCACAATCCTCTTAGGGGGGCGAATCTGGTTTTGTTCTTCCACGGGCAGACACCAATTGTGCGTCAACCTTTCTTGGGTATTTAAATGATCCCGCAATTCATTAACCGCAGCTAAAAGCAACATTTCGAGATCGTGTTTTAGCGCACAAGGGTAGAACCTTTCCAAATAGGGAGACAAATCCCCTCGAATTTCTTGACTTCCACACAATCCCTCTTTAACCAATCGTCTTTGAACATCCCTTAATTGATCATAGGTTGCATGGCACAGAAGGTTATCACAAGAATATTTATCATTTGGGTATAAATCAGGCAATCCCACTACCAGATCTTCATTATTGGCTGCGAGCTTCATCGCCGCATAAGGTCCGATTTTCCTAAAATATCTATCTTTGTTCACGAGGGGAATTATTTGTATTCCATGCCCTTGCAGTCGCAATTTTTCGCGCCATTCTTCCCAAAGAGCATTCAGGGCTAATCTATCAGATTCCCCTTCAACAAAGATAAATACTTTCATTATAATGCTTCCAGCTCGCCGGACCGATGCAGATCCCCAATTTTTTCGCCCTGCACTGTTTCTAGCATCTTTCTCAAGGACTTGCGATCGCCAGGTCTGTTCCACCTTACCGCATCTCCTTCTCTGACCATTACAGCAACGTCACCTAATTCAAAACAATTCAATAAATCAGGGCTGTGGGTGCTTACGAGAACCTGGGTACGCTCGGCAGCTGTTTTAATTATATCTGCGATAATGGGCATCAGCCTCGGATGCAGACCAGCTTCCGGTTCGTCTATTGCAATGAATGGAGGAGGAACAGGATTAAGCAATGCCGTGGAGAGGCAAAGGAAGCGCATACACCCATCCGACAGATCCCAGAGTTCCATTGGTCTATTCATTCCCTTTTCATGTATTCTGACTGAAACCGCTGGCGGATTAGTGTTACTTGTCTCGGCCCATATCCCTTCAATGAATGGATAGGCGCTTTTCACGAAGTCAAGAATATCATCCGCAGTGGATTTATAATTATGGCGAGTAAATATCTCGTGCAACACCGTGCCGAGATTTTCTCCTGTCCTAAGCAATGAAGTATTAGGTTTTATTTCTGCTGGTTTTGTGCGTAATGCCGAACTTTTAGAAACATCAAATCCTGGATATGTTTCAAATGTTGATAGTAATAGCCTTATTATAGAAGGATCGGGAAAATCACTATAAAAGCGCATTTTTGATAAGAGCAGCGATTGCTCGGGCCTATATGCATCCGAGATTTTTTCGACCTCAGCCCCGGATGTTGTTTCTTTGAGATCTTCCTTTTCTCTCTTTTCATTCTGATCTTTTGCAGCCGCTGATTTATTGAAATCGACAAATTCATTCGATGCCCTGCTAAACACCATTGGTCGGCCTCTAGATGTGTCAATCAATTTGAAGTAGTCTGAATAGCCGGGATCCAGTTCGGTTTGCCGAAGGATCTCTCTACTTATTTTCGGCATCCCATAAGAATCAGGTTGAATAATGACCTCATAAGTATGATCTCGGCTCTTTAGTGGTATCTCTGACCAAATATCTGGCAGGTCTGACCTATTGAAAGTGATCGTCCAGCCTATTTTAGAATTCTGCCCAAATGCGTTCATCAGGAATCTTAGGCCGCCATGCCAATTCAGGGTGTCGGTAATCGGGAAACTCATGCTATCGGAAATAAGCTGAACCGAGTCAATCAAAGTGCTTTTCCCGCAGGCGTTTGCTCCTATTACAATGGTTAGCTTTTTAAAGTCTGCTTTAAAATCGTTTAACGAACGATAGCCAGTAAGTTCAAGCTCTGTAATCATGGGCCTTGACCCCCTTTGCATTTTTGTTCCATTTGTTTTTCAACTGTTGTAACATTCTCATGAAGCTTTTCTCCATATTTTATCATACCGTAAATTCCTCCGCTCGCAAACAGCCAAGACGAGAAGAAGCGATATTTTATTGACAAGATTGCCAAAAGAGTCACCGCGAAACTATTTTCTGATTGGAGTTAGCATTTCCAGGTATGCGTCCATCCGGTTGCGGATCTGCTCGGACTGATAGAGCCTGGGGTCTCCGTGGTCGGTATCGAGCATTAGTCCGGGGATGCCGGAATACTCGCGCACTTTTTTGAGGGTGTCCATGAGTCCGAGCGAGAGGAACCGGCAGGAGTGGTCGGAATGGAGCAGGTATCCGTTGAGGCTGTATTCCTTGAGCGCGGATGCGATGTCAAAGCTGCGTTCGCGGATCATGGGGTCGAAGTTCCTGACCAGGCGGGTGGCGTAGTCTTCGAGCATGGCGTCCAGGTCCGGCCTCGGTTCAAACGAGAGCTGGCACCAGGCGCGGGTGTAATTGTTGGCCACCAGGTTGATCTTGCGCTCAAAGAGGATGTTGTAGAAATCCCTCATGGCCATCCAGATCGGGAGCCCGTCCCACCAGAAGCGGTATTTTTCCCCGGGCACGCCCTCGATGCCCTTGGCAACGCGGTCCTTCAATTCGTCGACCATGGCCTTGTAGAAATTGACCGTGACCTGCTTGCCGCGCTGGTCAACGATCGGGGCCATGGCCAGGTACTGGTCAAAGAGCGAAAGCGGCGCCGGCACCGTGCGGGCCGAGAGCAGCACCATGTAGAAGAGCCGGGCCGCCTCGTAACTGAGCTTGACGGTCTCATGGAACCGGCTGAACTCAAACTTCTGCCCCAGCTTGTCCTCCAGCCAGCCGATCAACTGGTAAAGCTGCTCCTTCACGTAAACGATTGAGGCCCGGTCCGGCTGTTCGCGCCAGCCCCTGCCCTCGCCCGGCACGTCCAGCACGAACAGCGGAACGTTGTACATCCGGGAAAGCTCCTCAAACCACTTGAGCAGGGTGAAGCACTGGGCGCTGGAATAAATGAGCAGGTCCGGGACCGGGATGCCCCCGATCGGGCTCTTGCCCGAGTAGCGGTAGCCGAGGTCGCAGCGGGCGTAGGAACAGATATCGGCGCTGAAGCCTTTTGCCTCCGCGGCCTGGGCGGTATCCAGCGCCATGCGCTTGGCCTGGAGCACCACGGCGTGGTTCTCCGGGTAGGCCGGGAGCGCGTCAAAGGCGTAAACGAATTCAATGGGGCCGAGCGCGTTCATGTAAACGATCTTGGCGCCCTTGTCTTTGGCCTGCTTGAGCCCCAGGTAGTAGAAAAAGTTGATCTCCTTCAACTGTTTCAGCGTTTCAATTATTTTCAATTCACTCATGTCCCAAATTGTACCAGACTAATCCGTCGTTTCAACTGGAGGGCAAGGGCCGCGACGCCCGTCATTTCGCCATGCGCCTTTGCTCCAGCAGCAGGCGGGCATCCTCAGATGGTTTGCCACGTGGACCTTAACTTGAGCGCTGGGGGGTTTCTTTTTCGATTTCGAGGAATATTTTGCCGTTCTTGAAAATTCGGACGTCGCCGGTGGACTCAGAAATGACAATGGAAATGGCGTTGGTGACCGCGGTGATGCCGGCGGCCGCGGCGTGCCTGGAGCCCAACCCCTGGGGCAGGCCGGCGTCTTCCATGGAGGCGCTCAGGTATCTCCCGGCGGCGAGGATGACGCCGTCATCGCGGATGACGAACGCGCCGTCCAGGGCGGCGAACTCCTTGATGGTCTCGCGAAGCGCGGGGTCAAGCACATTGCGCTCTTCCTCGGGATAGCCCTGGAAGGGGTTGAAGATCATCTGCCGGGAAATCTGCAGCACGCGCTCGGAGTCGCCCAGCACGAAAATGGTTCCCAGCGGCTTGCCTTCCCGGCCCTGGTAGGCCAGTTCCACCGCGATCTTGACCAGTTCCTCAAATATCCCCGGGTGCACGGCCGCGGAAATGTTCTGCGCCTCCTGCGAACTGATGATCTCGTATTCCTTGCCGATCTCGAGCATGACCGCGGTGTCGAGGGTCTTGAAGTCCTTGACCCCCGCCACGCACACGATCTTGTCGCCGAGCTGGACCATCCCCTTGCTGATGGCGCTCAAGACCGAAAATTTTATTTTGCCCATCCTGCTCAGCTTGATGTCCGGTATCACCAGCACGGGGCCAAAAATCTTGCGCGCCTGCTCCTCGGCCTCGCGGCCGGTGACTACGATCTTGAAGTAGGGCTTTCTAAGCAGCGGTTCCAGGACCCCGAATTCCCTGGGGTCATCGAAGATGAGGAAAACCGATTTGGCGTTCATGCTGGTCGCGATTTTGCCCGCGGCCGTGATCATGGCCTTGTTGAATTTGAGCCGTTGCTTCTGGCCGGGGTCAATTTTTCCGGCGGCAATTTTTTTCGGGCTGTGCTCGGTTATCGCGGTTTTTCTTTCGGGCTTCTCGGGGGTCAATTTTCCTCCGCTAACAATCTAGTATATGGGCTCCTGCGCGGCCAAATGCTTTTCCAGATAAGCCATGAGCGCCTGCTGCGCAAGCGGTGAAACCTCCACGAATTTTACGCCGTAAATGTTTTTGCCGTGTCTTTGGTCGCTCTCGGAGCGGACCACCTCCCCGGTGAATTCGGTAAGGGAATGGTCATCCTTGATCGGCAGCCAGAGTCTGAGCCGGGCGCCGGTTTGCATGGTTTGCTCGGCTTCGATGGAAATCCCGCTCTGGCTCAGGTTTTTGGAAAAGCCGGTGAAGACGAGCGGGGGCGCTTCGCCATCGATCTTGAAATTGACGGGCAGGCGTCGGTGAGCGCGGTGGGGGATGGCAAGGAGGTTTGCGGCGCGGGCCAGCACGGCGTCGGGCTGGATGGGCTTGGTCATGTAATCGTCGCATCCCGCCTCAAAGCAGGCATGGATGTCCTCGGTTTTGGATGAGGTTGAAACGATGATCACCGGGATGTTGCAGGTCTTCCCGTCCGACTTTAGTTCCTTGACCACCTGGCTCCCCTTCATGTCCGGCATGAAGTAATCGCACAGGATCAAGTCCGGAGATTTTTCCCGGGCAACCTTGAGCGCGTCATTGCCTGAGTTGGCGGTCAGGACCCGACAGCCGGCGCGCTTGAAAAAGGTTTCCTCCAAACGCAGAAACAACTGCACGTCATCAACCAGGAGCACGGTCTTGGTTTTTGGGGCCATGTTATCTCCCTGCCAAAGACTCGGCAAACGGATTCATTTATTATCTTATAGCATAATAATCAAATATTTGAAAATCGGCTCCCGGCCTTGGCCGGGGAACGGCCGCAAACCTGATTTTATTTTCCCGGCAATTTAAACGCAAAATAAATTGATTCCGGCCCCCGGCGGTAGCGCAGCCTGACCAGTTGTCCGGGCTTGAGCTTGGCCACCGCGTCGTTGAATTCTTTGGCGTTGGTGATGGCCCTGCCGTTCATTTCGGTGATGAGGTCGTCGGGCGCGATCTGTCCGATGATCGGGCCTTTGGGGGAAACGGAAACCACGAGCACTCCCTGCTCGCCTTGGTAGCCGAGTTCCCGGGCGGCTTCGGGGATCAAGTCGGTCACGACCAGTCCGAGGATATTGGCGCTCTTGATGGTGGGCGGCTCCGCGGCGATTTGCTGGGAGGGCAAGGTTCCGAGCACGAGCGGCTTGTCCTCGGTCTTTCCCTTCCGGAAAACCGTGAGCGTGACCGTCTGCCCGGGGGCATATTGCGAGACGATCATGGGCAACTCGTCCGAATCCCCGATCGGTTTGCCGTTTACCGAGAGGATGACGTCCCCGGCTTTGACTCCGGCCTTGTCCGCGGGCGCGCCCTTGACCACCTTGCTGATCAGCGCGCCCCTGGCCTCCTTCACGCCGAAGCTTTCCGCCAACTCGGGCGTCATGTCCTGGTAATAGACGCCGAGATAAGGCCAGGACACGCTCCCTTTCTCCTTCAACTGCGCCAGCTCGGACTTGATCAGGTTGACGGGAATGGCAAACCCGATCCCGACGTTGCCCGCGAACCCCGGGGAAATAATCAAGGTATTCATGCCGACCACTTCTCCCCTCATGTTCACCAGCGGCCCGCCGGAATTGCCGGGGTTGATCGAGGCATCGGTCTGGATGAAATCATCATAAGCGCCGCCGAGCCTCCTGCCCTTGGCGCTGATGATGCCGGCGGTGAGGGTGTGGGGGAACGAGAAGGGCGAGCCGATGGCCACCACCCAGTCTCCCACCTTGATTTTTTCCGAGTCGCCCAGCACCACCGTGGGCAGGTTTTCCGCCTGGATTTTCAAGAGCGCCACGTCCGTTCTTTCATCATAGCCCACCCGTTTGGCCGTATATTTGATCTTGCTCCTGTCCCCGTAACCGACCTTGATGTCATCGGCGCCGGAAATCACGTGATAGTTGGTCAGGATATAGCCGTCAGAGGTGAGGATGAAGCCGGAGCCCAGCCCTTCCTCTTTCTGCGGCCCGGGTCCGAAAAAGAACTGGTTGCTTCCCAGGCCGAAAGGCGACCTCAAAGTCTTGGTGGAAAAAATAGTGACCACCGCGGGATTGACCTTTTCCGAGATGGGAGCAAAGCTGGGCGGAGCACCGAATGCCGCGTAGGGTTCGGCTCCCGCCTCTCTCCAAAACATCCCGGAATTTTCAGCCGGAGCAGCGACGGCGAAAAACATCCCGGCCACGATCACGGCCACAGACGCCTTGCGATTAAACACCAGCCTCATCTTCATTTCCGCCCTCCTTGGTTATTTGCAGATCTCCACGAATTTGAGCCTGAGATCGTAAAGCAGATTATCCAAGAGGTCCTGTTCCTCTTGGGCCAGGTTGTTGGCGGTCTTTTCCTTGAGAACCCCCAGCAGGTCGATGGTCTGCCGGGCGAGTTCGGGGTTTGGCTGGATTTGCCCGCTGGCAGGGTCCGGGAGCAGTCCCAGGTGGATCAAGGCCGAGGTATTTAGAGAAATGACAAAAGAAGCGAAACTCAGTTCGGGCAGCGACTCGGGGCAGGTCTTTTCCCCCGCCGGTCCCGGCTTTGGCTCCGGGGCCGGCTGCTCTTTGGCCTTGGTTTCTTCCCCGGCCGAAGTCCTGCGGTCGGTCACGGTGAAGCCTTTGTTATCCTGCTCCGGCATCCGTCCCTCCTCTCAATGATAGAAAAACGGCCCGACCCGGGAAAACACGGCGCGCGGGCGGAAACGCTTCAGTCCAAGAACCGGCCGAATCATTCCTTGGATTTGGCCGGCTTCTTTTTCTCGGGGACGAGTTCGGCTTCCGCCGGGTTGAGTTCCGGGCCTTTTGACTGGAACTCTTGCGCATCGGTTTCTTCATAGTTGCCTTCCAAGTCGGGAAGGTCTCTCAGAAACGCCTGATATTCCCTTTCACTGACCACGCCGTATTTCAGGTTCCTTTCAATCAACCTCAAATCAAATTTCAGCAAGTCCGCCATATTCCCTCCTACCTACTTGCCCAACTGTTCGCCGTTTTTTACCAGGAAACTGTCGCCGTCCGGGGGAACCCATTCGGCCAGGTCCTCGGCATACCATACCAGCATATCTTTGGCCGCGTCATAAACATAACACCTGGATTGCTGCTTGTCCCATTTGCCGATCTGAAACTCATGCATCAGGCCGGCGCTGGAATAGAATTTAAGGTTTATCCTGGGCGTTTTCAAGCCGAATTCCGCGGGGACCGGTCTTTGGTCCAGATAGCCGACAAAGCGCCGGTCGGTGAAATTCCTGGTCAGCCAGTTACGCGCCCCTTTCCGGAACTGCTCGTGCTCCCGCCCGGAGACCCGCCAGCGAGGCCCGTCCGCGGATTCAAGGCTATAGCCCGGCTTTTCCGCCTCGGGAAAGCTGACCTCAATTTTGTTAAACCCCCGGGGTTCCTCGGGCCACATCAGTATCTTGATCCGGTAATCATTGCCCAGGATTTGCAGCACTTGTTCTCTTGAAAAACCGATGACTGCTTCTCTGACATCCTGGTAAAGCCAGATCAAATCCCCTTGTTCTTTGCCGACCAGGACTTTTTCAACCCGGTCCGGATAAACGATTTCCAGGTAGGCCCTGGGAGGATTAAGCCCCCATGCCGAAAGATCGCGCGGCGCTATGTCCCTGATTTGGTCGCCCATCCCGGTTTCCAGCGTTCCGACAGCCAAAGATATGGCCTCCGGGTCCACGGCTCCCTGGAAGGGCTCAAGATAAACCCATCTTTTTCCATCCTTGGTCTTCTGAAGCGCGATGCGTTTCAACTCCGGCGTCTTGAGTTGAGCGCGCAGAGCCGGGTCCAGAACCTTGATTCTGAGTTCCACCATCTCGGCCTGCTCTATGTTCAGCAACTGGCGGTGCCGGTAGAAGTCCAGGCCACGCGCCAGAAACAACCTGATGGAATCCGGCGCCATCATCACCTGTTCTTCGCCTTCAAAACGGGTATATACATAATCCCCGTTTGGGTTTTCCTTGCCGACCTTTAACGTCCGGTTACGGCCGTCGTCATATTCCAGGTTGAGAGTGTATAGGGCCGGCTCCAATCCGTATTGGGCCAGCGGCTCCTGTTCTGATTTGGGGATTATCCCGGCCACGCCCATTTTTCCCAGCTCAACCATCAAGGCCTGAAAAAAAACTCCCTGCACATTGTCTTTTGCGGGTTCGCTGACATACCAAATGCCTTCTTCATTCCTGGCGAATTTCATTCTCCCTTCCTTGTTGATCAGCTCGAAACTTTTGAGCTTGTCGGTTTCCACCATCTGGGGCGGACCCTCATCAGCAAAGGGGACGGTTGAGCCCTGGTTCCTGGGCTCGATCGGCGCACGGCGCCAGAAGAAGGCGAAATATGTCAGCACTGCTAATACCGCCAGACCTGATCCCAGGTAAATCCATTTCTTCATCCTATTTTCTCCTCCACCATACCGCCAGCCCCAAGATGCAGATAAGCTCGGGGATGACCAAAACCGAGCTGTAGAAGATGAGGTTGATCTGCTTTTCGGTCAGCCATATCCGGGAGGCGCTCCGTTTTTTGGGAGCCAGAAAAATATAGTCGTGCTCGCCGGCGACCCAGTTGAAGATATTGATCGCCAACTGGTAGTTGGAATACACCTCCAGCGCCAGGTTGCGCATGAAAAACGAGTTGCCGGTCACGATCAGGCGCGTTTCGCGGGGGGCGTCCCCGGCTTTCGTCTGCCAGGGCTTGAGCTGCAACTTCTCGTTATAAGCCGCGGCGATTATTAGCGGCCCGGAAGGCTTGTCCGCGGTCCGGCGCACTCGCCCGTATTTGTAAAAACCTTCGGCGTCGGTCTCAACCCATGCACTGTCGGCGGTGACAGCCAGAGGGGCCCAGCTTCCACTCAACTCGGCTTGGGGGGTTATTCTCAGGGGTCTGGCCCGGGGAAACACCACGAGCTTGCCCTGGAGTTGGGCGGTTGATTCATGCCCGCCAAACCGGGAAGTGACCGGGCTCAGCCCCATGGCGTCCATTCCCGCCATATAGTTCTCCTGGTCAACCACGATCCCGGGGCTTAGCTCCAGGCCGTAGCCGAAAATCATCTGCTCGAAGTTGGTGAACACGAAAGGGTCCAGCATCAAAATGGCATCGCCGCCTTTGCCCAGATAGCGGTCGATCTGGGCAACTTCCCAGTTCTGGTAAGGTCCGCGCGGACCCGCAATCACGATCATTCGGGCGTCTTCCGGAACCCCTTCAGGCGTCAACTGGAGTTTCCGGATCTGGAAATTTTCATGATCGAGAAAGCCCTTGATCATGGACAAGCCGCCCTTGTCCTGGGCCTCGGGGTCCGCCTCGCCGTGGCCGGCAAGGAAATAGATTACCGGGCTGGTTTCGCGGGTCACCCGGACCAGGGAGTTGATGATGTCCTCCTCGGAGACGTCATAGGCCCTGGCCTCCCGGCCCTGGTATTCGAAAATAACCGTGCCATAATCGCCCACGCTCCTGGCCTCGGCGAGCTCCGGGTGCCGGTCCGGGTCGATGGTTTCGATCTTGAGTTTCTCGTCCTTCTCGCCGAAGAGCTTCAGCAGTTGCTTGGTGTCATCGGCGCCCTCGGTGGGCAGGAACGCCGTGATGCTGATCGGCCCGGGAATGCGCGCCAAAATCTCAATCGTCCTCGGCGAAAGGGTGAAAAGCCTGTTCCCGGTCAGATCGTAAAGCCAGTTGTGCTGGTAAACGATGCCCCCGGTCAAAAATATGGCGACCAGCAGGCCCAGGATCAGGACTCCCGCCTCGGTCTGCGCCTTGCCCGAATGCTTGAAAAAGTATTCCCGCAGCGCGCCCAGATTGGCGAAAAGCCCGAACAGCGCCAGCACTATGCCCAGCAGCAAGTGCAACTCGATGAACAGGTTGAACTTGCGTCCCACCATCAGGGCGAAAAATCCGACCCCGATTGCGACCAGGCCCACCAGCCCCAGGATTTGAGTAAGTTTCTTCATTGCTTTCTCCCGTCAACTCCTTCTGGCGCTCTCCGCGCTCACGCGCGCGGCCACCAGGAAAAATACGATCACCGAGATGAAATAGACCAGGTCCATGAGTTCAATCTTTCCGCCCACCATATTATTAAAGTGGGTGCTTATGGCGACCTGTTTCATGAATTCGCCGACATTGACCTTCTTGGCAAACAGGGTCACCGTGGCCACCGAGTTGCCGGCAATGTTAATGGTGTAAAAGAACAGGCCGGCAACCGCGCTGACAAAAAAGGCGACAATCTGGTTTTCCGACAGGGTTGAAGCGAAGACGCCCACCGCGGCCAGGCTGAACGCGATCAGGAAAAGCCCGGCGTATCCTGCGAGAAGAGTTCCGGCGTCCGGCTGGGTGCCGTAGCTGAAAACAATCAGGAGATACACCCCCACCGGCACCAGCATAAGCGTGAGCAGGAGCAGGGACGCGAGATATTTGCCGATCACGATTGAGCCCATTTTGACCGGGCTGGTGAGCAAAAGCTCATGGGTCTTGAGCTTCTTCTCTTCCGCAAACAGCCGCATGGTGATGGCCGGCACCATGACCAGCAGGAACAGTCCCAGGCTTCTATAGAGCGGCCCCATGACGTCATCAGCCAGGGTCCATTCGCGCACGACCTCTCCTTTGACCATGAGCCCGCGCATCAGATTGGTTATGCGGATGAAAAAGGTCAACAGCTGGTAAAACAAGAAGCCGCTGAACGCGGTGAACCCGGTCAAGACCACGTAGGCCACTGGCGACAGGAAATAACTCTTGAACTCTTTCCAGAAAATCGTGCTTATGACTCGCATTGCCTGCTCTCCGTTCCCTGGAACCCGACCAACCTGAGGAACGCCTGTTCGAGGTCTTGGTCCTTGGTCAGTTCTTCAAGCCTGGAATCGGCCACCATCCTGCCCTGATGAATGATGATCACCCGGTCGCAGGTGAGCGTTACTTCCGGCAGGATATGGGTGCTGAGGATAATGGTCTGGGACCCGGCGAGACTCTTGATCAGCGCCCTGATGTCCGCGTTCTGCTTGGGGTCCAGGCCGATGGTGGGCTCATCCAGGACCAGGATTTCGGGCTGGTGGATCAAGGCTTGGGCCAGACCCACCCGCTGGCGGAAGCCCTTGGACAATTGCCCGATGATCCGGTCACGCACCGCTTCCAGCGAACAGGTCCTGACCACTTCCTCAATCCGGGCCGCGACCTCTTTCCGCTTGAGCCCGCGCAGCCGGCCGCAAAAGCCGAGGTAAGACCTGACCGTCATGTCCTGGTAAAGCGGCGGGTGCTCCGGCAGGTAGCCGATTTTGCGCCGGACCTCCATGGACTGGGTTTCCACGTCAAAGCCGGCGACCCGCGCTTTTCCGCTGGTGGAAGGCATGTAGCAGGTAAGTATGCGCATGGTGGTGGTTTTGCCCGAGCCATTGGGTCCGAGGAACCCGACGATTTCGCCTTTAGCGATCTTGAACGAGATGTCCTCGATCCCCCGGACTTCCCCGTAGTACTTGGTCAGATGCTCCACTTCAATCATCATTCAGCTCCTGAGTGGCAAGGTTACATAGTAAAAGATATTGCCCCGTTTTATGACAATGATCACGCTGTTCAGGTTTCGGTTGCGGACCAGCGCCTGATAAAAATCATCCCTGGTTTTCAGCAGGTTCTGGTTCAGGCGGATGATGACGTCGCCCCTTCCCAGTCCGATCTTGCCGGCGGGAGAAGCGGGATCGATTTTGCTGACGGAAACTCCGCCCTGGCCGGTGCCGGTGACATCGATCCCGAGCAGTTGCCGGCTCAGCATGGGCGCGAGCGACATGGGGAATTCAACGGCCTTGATCAACAACTCGCCCTCCCTGCCCTGGTCAAAATATTTCACCGGCGCCGCGTCGTTGCGCGTGATCTCAGAATTGATTTCCTTGAACGCGGCCTTGGAGGGGACGGCTTTGCCGTCCATCTGGTAGATCACCATGCCCGCTTTCAAGCCGGCGCCCTCCGCGGGGCCCTGCGGCCATACCCTGCTCACCATCACGCCGAACCCGGGCGACACGGCGAGCGCGGTGCTCAGTTCCGGGGTCAGTTCCTCCACCTCAAATCCCAGCCAGCCGGGCTCCACTGCCCCGTAGGCGATCAGGTCGTCAACCACGCGCTTGGCCTTGTCAATCGGGATGGCGAACCCGATGCCCTGGGCCTTGGAATAAATGGCCGTGGTGATCCCCACCAGTTCCCCCTGGACGTTGAGCATGGCCCCGCCCGAATTGCCGGGGTTGATCGAAGCGTCGGTCTGCACGAACTCCCCGTAAACCCTATCCCCGACCTGCACCTTGCGGTGCAGGGCGCTGACCACTCCCACGGTGAGCGTGTGGCCCAGCCCGAAGGGGTTGCCGATCACAACCACGGTCTCGCCGATCATGAGGTCCGAACTCTTGCCCATCGGGAGGTAGCTGAGTTTCTGCTTGGGGCTGATCTTGAGCACGGCCAGGTCGCTGCGGTAATCCGCGCCGATCATCTCGGCCGGAACCTCGGTCCCGTCCTGCAGGCTGACCATGATCTTGCTCGCCCCTTCCACCACGTGCTGGTTGGTCAGGATGTATCCGTCCGGGGCTATGATCACGCCCGATCCCAGGTTTTCCTCCGGACCCCGCCGGCCCGGACCGAACCAGAAGTCATTAAAAAATTCCGGGCCCAACCCGCTGGCTGCGCCGGCGCGCTGCCCGGCGCGCAGCGCCCTGATGCTGACCACCGCCGGACCAGCCTTGCGGAAGGCGCGCACAACGTCGCTCTCGCGGCCCGAGGGTTCGGCCGCAAAAGCCGCGCCGGATAAAAACACCAGCGCCGTCAAGCCGGTGAAAGCTTGAAGAAACCTCGTCATTCTTTCTCCGCCGAGTCCTTTTCCAGGAATAGGAGTGATACGAGGACAATGGTCAGGCCGGTTACGGCCAGGAGGTATCCGCCGTTGTATTGAACTGCTTTGAGAAACTGTTCCAGGGTCCGGACCTGTTTCAGGAAAAAAACCAGTCCCGATAGAAACATGATCCCTCCAACCCCTGCCCACGACAACGAAAGGTCTTCCATTTTCATAGGCTGAAAAGTTAACACAACCTGCTCCCATAATCAAGCGCCGGGCGGGCGCTGGAGGTCCTGGAATTCCCGCGTTTCTCGTTTCTCTTTTCCGGTTGATCACATTTTTTGACATTTGGGCTTTGGCCTTTAACATGGGATCAGATGGCGAGGACAAAGTCCGGCTTCTGGATTTTGGGGCTGATTTTGCTTTTGGGGGTTCTGGTCGAAATTCCGCTGCTCAAGTTTTTGCTGCCGGACTTTGCGATTGACGACGAGATGGTGGCCTTGCAGGGCTTTTACGGGCTTGCGCAAGGCGACTTTTCCGGGTTTGCTTTTTACAAATACCCGGGTTTGTTTTACCTGGTTCTTTTTCTGTTTCTATATCCCGCGTTTTTGGCTTGCAACGTTCGCGCGCTGGTCCACCTGGAGAGTCTGGCGGACTTGAAATATTTTCTTCTCCACCCGTGGCTGCCGGACGCCGCGGCGATCTATCTGGGCAGGGTTGAAAGCCTGGTTGCCGGGCTGGTTTCGGTCTGGCTTTTGTTCGCGATTTTCCGGCGCCGGATAGGCGGGCGGCCGGCTTTGCTTTCATGCCTGTTCATGCTCACAAGCTGCTCGTGGCTTTTTTCCAGCTCGGTCTTGAAAAATGACAACTATCTTCTGGTCTGCCTGCTCGTGCTTGTCCATGCGAGTTTCAATATCCTGGAAAAGGGACGTTCGAGAGATTACCTGCTTGCGGGTCTCGCCTTCGGGCTGTGCCTTGCCGCCAAATACCACGTGTTCGCTCTGGCCCCCATTCTCTTTGCCCACTGGCTCAGGCGCTACGATCTCAAATCCAGCCGTCTGGTCTTGAACAAGGACCTGGCCTCTGCCATGGGCCTGGCGCTCGCGGTTTTTTTCGTATTCAGCCCGGTCCAGTTCCTGCATCCGGTGAGAACCTTCCACGCCCTGACCATGGAGATGGCCATCCAGTCCCAGGCCTTGCCCCTGCTCAAAGCCCGACCCGGACTTTGGTACCAGGCGCCGGTATTGTTCCAGTTGCTCTGCGCCCTGCCCTGCGCCATGGGCGTGATCGGATACCTGACCGCGCTCGCCGGAGCCGCGCGTTTAAAAAAATACCTTGAGCTTAAGCCCTTGGTCCTTTTCCTGTCCTACCCGGTCTTGTTCTTCCTGGGATGGGCTGTCATCAGCCGGCTCGGGTATCCACACCTCTACCTGCCCCTCATCCCTTTCCTGGCCGTGCTCGCCGGCATCGCCATTGACGGCCTTTTCGCCCGCAAAAGCGTTTTTCGTCCGGCCGGCGCCGCCATCGTCATCGCCTCCGCGCTCTTCAATATTTTGAGCTTCGCCGACCTCAACCGCGGCCAGAGCAAGGTGGTCTTCCAAAGCCTCGAATTCGCCGCGCAAAAAGGCTCAGCCAACCCGGTCACGGCTTTGTTTCCATACCGGCCCTTGAAAGGCTCAAAATACCAAAACGATTTTATTTTCCTTCCCCAGTTCGTGCTCAGCCCGGCATGGATCGAAAGCGAAGCTCCCGCCCGGCTCCTGGTGCACCAGACCTGGTATCTCGCATACCTCGATCACCCGGAGATGGACGCTCCCGCCAAGTCCGGGTTTGAGGCGCTGAGGAACGGCGAGTCGGGGTACCGGCTGGAAAAGGAATGGAGCGCGGATTTGACCTGGGCTTGGTTCTACACCCTGCTCTTTCCGGACTGGAAAAATTTATCGGCGGGGTTCTACGCGGCTAGCTCTTCCGCCGCGCCTTGATCTTGGTCTGGCCGCTCTCGACCACGACCTCAAATTCCATTTTCTTGTCTTTGTATTTTTCCTTGAGCGCGCCCATTTGTTTCTTGAGCGCCGCGCCCAGTTTCTCCTTGTCGATGTTCGCGGCCTGGTTCATCTGCTTGCGCGAATCGACCAGTTGAGTGTAAATCTGGTCAAGTTTGGCCGCGCTGAGATCATCGCCCGCGGCCGGCCCGGCCGGTTTTTCCGCGGCCTTGTCTTTCTTCTGGTCCTTGCCATTTTCCGGGACAGGCCCGGTGGCCAGAACTGACTTAAGACGGTCCCTGCTCAACTGCCCGGATTCTATCTTCTGCTGGATGCGCTCCCAGTACTGGTTGTAGGAACTGAACTTGGCCGTGGTCTGCGAAAACTTGAACTTGAGCGCGTAGTTGGCCGACTGCGCGTTGGCCAGACGCCGGAGCAGGAACTGAATCCTCCCGCGCTCCATCTCCGGAGCGGTCTTTCTCATGCCCATGAAATATTGCTCGAACTGCACCCGCAGCCCGTCAATATCGGCATCGAGTTTTACCAGGGTCTCTTCGGTAAGCGCTTCCATTCCAAATCAGGTCGCCTGGCCCTGGGCCTTTCGTTTTTCCACCGCTTTCAAGACGTTCCCGTAAATGGCCGCGCCGATGGCAACCGCTTCCTCCGGCAGAATCTGGTCAAAAATAATCTCGCCGAACACCTCGCGCAGCCGCTGCTTGATCTTGGGCATCCGGCTCTGCCCGCCCACCAGCAAGAGCGCGTCCAGCTTGATGTTGGGCACCAGGGTGTGCGCGTTTTCCATCGTGTCCAGCGCGATGGTGAGGGTCTTTTCCACCAGCTCCGAGACCACGTATTCGAGCAAGTCCCGGCTGACCTTGATGTTCAAGTCAACCGCCGGGTCGATCTCGGGGATGACCTTGCCAACGTGGATCAGCGTGGTCTCGGTCTCGCTCAGCGCGATCTTGGCTTTTTCAGCCTCGGCCCGCACCGCGCGCAGAACGTCCTTGTTGGTGATCGTGACGCCTTCCTTGTAAACCTTGCCGTCCGCGAATTTGCGGTTCCGGGTTGAGTTCTTGAATTCCTGGATCAGGTACTGGACTATGGTGTGATCGAAATCATCCCCCCCCAGCCAGGACTCGCCCAGGGTGGCGATTTCCTCGTAGCCCCCCGGCACCCGCCGCAGGATGGAAAAGTCAAAGGTCCCTCCGCCCAGGTCGTAAACCCCCACGGTATGGTCCCCCCGGTTGATGTAGCCGAAGGCATAAGCCGTGGCCGTGGTCTCGTTGAGCAGCCCGACCACGTTAATCCCCGCGCCCTCCGCCACCTGCTTGATCGCCGCGCTGTACCGGGTCTGGAAAGTGGTGGGCATGGTCACCACCACTTCGTCCACCGGCTCCTTCAAATAACTCTCCGCAACCTGCTTCAGGTATTTGAATATGTATGTTGCGATTTCCACCGGCGTGACGTTGAGGTCGAACTCATGCACCCGGATCATTATGTTCTGCTGGTGACTTTCCGGGGCATCGTTCTTGTCAATGATGTAGAAGTACCTCTCCTGGGCCATCTTCACCTCATCCGTCTCGAAGCTCTTGCCCAGGAAACGCTTGATCGAATGGATGGTGCAGAACGGGTTCTCAACGAACTTGCTCCTGGCCGCACGGCCAACCATGATCCGCGCTTCCTCGTTCTTCTTGTAAAAATAGACCACGCTCGGAATGATCTTATAGCGCTCCTTGTCCAGGATCACCTTCGGCTTGCCCTGGTCCAGGATCGCCATGCAGCTGTTGGTGGTGCCAAAATCTATTCCAACCAGTTTCCCCATCCGTTCCTCCTCAACCCCTCCCCTGGCTCGCCGTGCGGATGATGCGGTTGGCGATGGCCAGGCGCTCCGTGGTGTTGCGCAGGCGATGGCAAAGGATCAGGTTGATCGCCTGGTACATCTTGAACGCGACCTGGTTGTCTTCCTTCAAAAGCTTGTCAAAGTAGTCGCTCGGGATGCGGAGCAGGCGGGTATCGGTCTTGGCCCGCACGCCGGCGCTGCGGGGCAGTCTTTCAAACAAGGCCATCTCGCCGAAGATCTCCTGCGGGCCAAGCTCAGAGACAACCTCGTCCGGCTCTTCTCCTCCCGGCTTGATCACCTCCACGCTGCCTTCATAGATGATGTAGAGCGCCTCCCCGGGGTCCCCGGCCTTGAACACGCTCGCGCCCGCCTCATGGCTCACCTTCTGGCAAATCCGGCTCAGCTTGAGCAACTCGGCGTTGTTGAGCTTGCCAAGTAGTTCAATCTTCCGCAAAATTTCGATGGTCTGCATTACCTTTTAATTTAAAACAATTGCCGGGGTTGTCAATTGGCAAGGGCCTGATTTGAGCTTCAGACCCTGATGATGACGATGATTGACATCGAAACCGGAACCCGCCCCGGAAAAACCGCCCGCTATTTGGCCCAGAACAGGCCGATCATCTGGTAAAGCAGTTTGGCCGCGGTGAATTCCGAGACCTGCTGGCCCGGGATGGGAGCGAGTTCCACCATGTCCAGCCCCACCACTTCCTTGCCGCTCCGCGAGAGCGCCTTGAAGACCAGAAGCAGGTCCAGATAACTCATGCCCGCGGGCTCGGGAGTGCCGGTGCCGGGAAGGATGGAAGGATCGAGCACGTCCAGGTCCAGCGTGACATATACCTTCGGGCCCAGCTCACGCACAACCATCTCCTGCCAGCCGGAAAGGTTCCGGAGCTGGTGCATGAAGTAAACGCTCAGCTTTTTCTCCCGGCAGAAGGCGAATTCCGGCGCGCTCAGGTTGCGGACGCCGCAGGAGATGAATTTGACGCCCAGGTCATAAACGCGCCGCATGACGCAGGCGTGGGAATACTTGTCCCCCTCATATTCGTCGCGCAAGTCGGCGTGCGCGTCAAAATGCAGAACGGTCACGTCCTTGTGGAATTCCTTGATTGCCCGGACCGAGCCCGCGCTGAGCGAATGCTCCCCGCCGATCATGACCGGCCGCTTGCCTTGCTTGAGCGCCTCGGCCGTGGCCTCTTCCACCGCCTTGGCCGCCTGCTCCGGCTTGAGCGCGCCAAGCTCCAAGGGCTGGATGTAGGTCATGCCAACCCGGGCCGGGGTCATTTCCAGCTCCACGTCAAAATGTTCAACTTCCTGGCTGGCGGCGAAGATGGCGTCCGGGCCCCGGGCCGCGCCCTTGCCGTAACTCACGCTGCCCTCGTAAGGCGCCGGGATGATCAGGACTTTGGCTTTCTCCGGCTCGCACAGTTCCGGGGGCAGTTCATAAACCGGCCCCTGCCATTTAGAAGCCGAGCACATCGGTGGACAGCTCTCGCTTAAGCTTCTTTACAAAAGCAGGGATCTGGTCAAAAATGCGCTTGGACTTGCGCTTCGGGCAGGACTGGAGCACGTACCCGAAAAGAATCGGCAGCGCCACCGTGGAATCCGAATAGACCACTACGCTGCTCCGGAGTTCCTCGGGCTTGATCTTGCCCCAGCTTACCGCCTCGTCCGGGGTCGCGCCCGAGAGCCCGCCCCAGTGCGGGGAATCAATCGTGATCTGGATGTCGTAGTCGTGTCCCTGCTTGTCAATGCCAAATTGCGTGTGGAGCATGGGCTGGGTCTGGAGGTAGAAGTTCTTGGGCGAGCCTCCGCCCACGATCACCACTCCGTTCTTGTTCATGGCGTTCACGATCGCCGCGGTCTCGATCACGTCCCGGATGGGGTCCAGCTCGATATTAATTCCGGCCATGCGCGCATAGGCCAGGTCCATGCCAACCTCGCTGTCGCCCGGAGAACTCGTATAGATGGGCACGCCGAACTTGGCCGCGGCCGCCACCATGCTCTTCCGGTAATCAAAACCGTCTTCCAGCAGGGCTTGGCCGATGACGTTGTGGAGTTCGGCGGTGGAAAGCTTTTTCCCCTGGGCCGTGGACACCGCTTCCAGCATGTAGATATCCGTGCGCAGCATGGTTTCCTCGGTCAGGAAAATGTCGTAGATGCGGTCGATGTTCTCCTTGCGCAGCACGCAGTCGTTCACTTTGAAATCGCCCTGGTGCAAAGGCATGCCCAGGGCGAAATGCAGGTCGTGGAAAACGTTGGCCCCGGTGGAGATGATCCAGTCAATCGCGCCGTATTCGATCATCTGCGCGATCAGCCCGCCCAGCCCGGTCGGGGTCATGGCCCCGGCGAGCGTCAGCGCGATCCCCGCGTTGTCCTTCATCATCCGCTTGTAAATGCCGCAGCCGGTGGCGAGACGTCCCGCCTGGAAAGAGCCGGAGCGGGAATACACCTCAACCAGGTCCTTCACCGAGGCCTTGGGGTTAATCCTGGCCGCGGGGATGCGCGGAGTCAAAATCTTGCCGCTCCGCCAGGGCTTGGGAACTTTATACGCCAGATACTTTCTTCGTTTCGCCGCCATGGTCAAACCCCCTCCAACTAAAATAAATAGCGCTCCTGCTCCGGCTTCTGCTCCTCCTGGTCCTCGGTTATGAAAACCGCGGCCGCGATCACCGTGGTCCATTTGCCGTTCTTGTCCCCGCGAGCGGTCTGGGTCGTGTTGTAGCTGCCGACGATGCGCCCGCTCATCCGGTACATCTTCTGCCGCGCGTTCCAATTCTCGTTCGGGTCAAAGGAAAGACCGAGGGTGCTCGCCAACATGGACGCGGCCAGGTCTTCCGCGTATTCGCCCGCGACAAACCGGGTCTGGCCGAAGGAGGTGTGCTCGGAAATGTAACCGTAGCTGTTGCCGTCCGCGGGAATGGCAACGCCGATCGCCGCGGCCACCAGCCGGTTCGGCTCGTCGGTCGCGTTCCGCGCCAGCACGCAGTAGGTGATCTGGCCGGGCTTGAGCAGGTTCTTGCCCTCGTCCTTGCTGGTCATCTGGCAGCCGGGCGGAAAAATGCTCGACACGTTCACCAGGTTGCACTTGGCGATCCCGGCCGCGCGCAGCGCCAGCTCAAAGCTCTGAAGCTTGTCCTTGTGAACCCCAACCCCTTTGGTGAAAAATATCTTCTTCGGCACCATCTGAATTCCTCCTGTCTCCCCGCGATTAACTTGCCGCCCGCCGCTCAAAAATCAGCGCGCAAATTTGGAGTGTAATTATCATCTCTTGTGGAGCTTGTCAACAGGAATTCAAATTTTTTTTCTGCGGCCGAAACTTTTTCGGCGTCCGCATGTCGTTATAATCAACGAGTCTGAAAGGGGCCCGGGCGGACGAAGGAGGATGGCGATGAAGCGAAGATGGACTCGGTCCTTTCCGGCGCTCTTGGTGGTTATCGCGAGCCTGGGCCTGCTCGCCTCGGACACAAGCCAAACGCAACTCAATCAGAAGTACTCCGTGACCAAATCACCGGTGGAAAAATCCGCGGGGGAAAAGCCCGCGCAATTGGACCAGCTCCCGTCCCAGCATGGCGGGAAACAGGGCGCGGTGGAGAAGCTCCCGCTCGATAACCTCAAGGCGGAAAAATTCACCGCCCGGGACGGCAAAAAAGGATGGCGCGTTTCCATTCCCGGCAACCGGCCGCTGGCCACGCCCGCGGTGGTGGAGGGCATGGTTTACGTGGGAGGCGGGTTCGGGAGTTACGAGTTCTACGCGTTCTCGGCCGAAACCGGGAAGCCGGTCTGGGCCATCCGCGTGAACGACGACGGCCCGACCGCGGCGGTGGCGGCCAAGGGCGTGGTCGCGTTCAACACCGAGAGTTGCACGCTGTTCGTGGTGGACGCCCGGAGCGGGAGGATGCTCTGGAGCAAATGGCTGGGCGACCCGCTCATGAGCCAGCCCGCAATCGCCGACGACAAAATTTTCATGGCCTTCCCCGGAAGCCGCGGCCACCAACTGATCGCGCTCGGACTCCGCAACGGCGAGCAGAAATGGACCGCGGACATTGAAGGCGACATCATCAGCGCCCCCGTCATTTACAAGGACTCGGTTTACCTCTCCACTTTCAACGGCACGGTTTACCGGTTCCGCATGGCCGACGGCGGGCAAATCTGGAAAAAAGATTTCTCCGCGACCTCGGCGCCCTGGCTCTACAACGACCAGGTGTTCGTGAGCAAGCGCGAGGACGGCGCGGACGCGAAGCCGCTGGAAGGCGTGGCGCGCATGGACAAGGAGAAGGGAAGCCCGAACCAGAAGAAGGGCATCTGGAACAAGAAGGCCGCGCCCTATCTCGATGCCTCGGTCCAGGCCAAGTCGGAATATTATGGCAAGCAGAAAGCCTATGACTCTTCCGTCGGGTTTTCCAGCGCGCCGGCAAGCGCCAAAGCCGGGGAAGCCGCGGCCAACGTCGGACAGGGAACAGTCCAGGGTCTCTGGGAATTCCAGGGATCAAGGCCTTGCATCGTCAACGGAAAACTGTTCCTCACCCAGGGCGACAAGGTCGTCGCCCTTGACCCCGAATCCGGAGAAGAGCTCTGGACCACCGACATCGCAGGAGACCTCAAACGGATCGGCGGACACCTGGCCGCGCCGCCCTCTCCAGCCGGGAAAAAACTCTACGTGGCCACCAGCACCGGCGACATCGTCGTGCTCTCGCAGGCGACCGGAAAACCGGCCGACAACATCAAAATCGGGTCCACCATGCGCTTCCAGCCGGCCCTGGCCCAGGGCAGAATCTTCGTCGGCACAACCGACGGACAACTGATCGGCATCGAACTCAACGACAACTCCGCGGACGGCTGGTCCATGTGGGGCGGCGGCCCCACCCACAACGGAGCCTAGTTTGGGGTCATCTATGAAAGGCCAAGTCAAAAGACGTTCCTCCCCTCAAGGCCTTTTTCAGGTCTTTGACTTGGAAGGGCGCTCCGTGCCGGCAACGCTCATCCCAACAGGTTCCCGGGAAAACGAGCTGGACCGGACCTGACTTTAGCCGGCGGACTTTGATCTCGTGATCGCTTGCTGGACCTTTTGCGGCCGAGGCATCTATCCGAGGCTTTTCGCCTATGAGATCATCTGGACCTGCAAATCTTTTGGGGGCGCCTAATCAGAGCAAGGGTCTTTTCGACCACTGACCCCACAGAGACTGCCCCCGGTCCTGTTCCGCCTGGTCCGGCTGCTCATTGCTAAATCATGCCGCCTCCCGGTAAACCTGGCCCGACTTCAGCATCGCCAGCGCCGTCGCCAATATCTTCCGGGCCACGGTCCTTTTGGCCATGGCCGGATCAATTCCCTCGTCCACCATCTTCTGATAGTGACGAGAGAAGCGGTTGTCGCCCTTGAGCGCAGCGGTGGCCGCGCTCAACGCCGCATACTTCAAGCTCCGGTTCCCGCCGCTGGAACCCCGCACCCGCGTCCGGCCCGGGTCACCCGACCAGGGATGACACAAGCCCAGACCCGCATAGCTGCAAAGCTTCCGCTTGTTCTCAAACCGCGCAAAATCCCCGATCACGCCAGCCATCACCGCGGCCAGAATTTTGCCGATCCCCGGAATCGTCTGCAACAACTCATACTCCCGAGTCGGCTGCATCAGCTCGACCAACTCCCGCAATACCGAAAGCCGGAAAGCTTGGTCGCTGTCCAGCTTCGCGTAGAGCGAACTCATCAGCAGCCGGATGTTCGGACGCGAAAGCTTCGCAAGCCAAATCCCGCGCTCGGCCGCGGAGTAAACCGAGTCGCCCTGGGCAACAATCCCGTGCTCCCGGTATTTGCCCTTGATCCGGTTCTTGGTCCGGGCAACGTCGCCCTGAAGGGGTCTGGCCTCATCATCGAAGTTCGGCCTTCGGCGAAGAGGCCTGACCCCACAAATTCGCCTCCCGACGGTCACGGCCCAGACCCTTCGGCACATAAACTTCCTTGAACTCTCCCAGCCGAAGCAAACGTGCAAGTCGGTCCGCATCCGCAGGATCACTCTTGTCCTCGCTCTTCGCGATCCATCG
>Ga0315274_10000226_pt1 | contig 86955 bp, 76 predicted proteins | sample YL17G02_20_MG_FD_203700 | JGI IMG/M metagenome (GOLD analysis project Ga0315274, IMG submission 203700) | Sediment microbial communities from Yellowstone Lake, YNP, Wyoming, USA - YL17G02_20 | ecosystem: Environmental > Aquatic > Freshwater > Lake > Sediment | place: USA: Wyoming | collected...
CACACAGATGATTGGATCGATTACAATGCGGTTCAGAAGTCGGTATTCGCACTCAAGGAAGTAGGGAATGCAGAACCGACCAGTTCGGAAATTGCAGCAATTACTGATTTGGGTGCCTGGAAGGATGGAGAACGAATTGGAACGTTGTTTTCTGAAGAAAAGGTCCATCGTACCAATGAACTCCTTCCTTACATGCGGGGAAATAATGAGGCGACGTTGTTCTATCGGCCGCTGTATTTGAGCAATATCTACATGAATGTCCTTTGTGTCGTATTCATCTTTCTGTTCTTTGGTTATCAATACAAGAACGACCCACCTCAAGGAGCTTATCTCGAGAAGATCATCTTCCTCTTCCTTCCTTATTGCTCACTTGAAATTCTTCATCATTACGCATACATTAAGTCTGTCGAGTACGAAGCGTTACTAGATGTGCAACAGGTGGGCGGCTACTTGACGCTGGCGAATTTGGCCTTGCTTCTGTTTTTCTTCGGCCTTCGTTTGCGGTTTATTACGAGCGTCAAAGGCGAATTTTATGAGCGAGAACTGGTTTCTGACGCTGAACATATTAGTCGTTGGCGCGACTCTTTTGATAATCTTGTTGTACGCCATTTTCTTAACCCGAAAGCGATTCATGGAAGGCTTTTTGCACCGCGCACGCCAAGAAACGAAGCCTAACGTTCTTCAGAGAATCATACTGAAACTTTTTGGATGACATCGTAATCGATAGGTCCGGACCAATGGAAGAAACAATCGTCGGCAGAAGCAAATCAGTCGAACAGCTTAAGAAACAAATCGCAAAGCTGTCGAAGGGAACAAGAGACGTTTTGATAGTTGGCGAACCGGGGGTCGGCAAAGGGATCGTCGCAAAAAAAATCCACGCGGAACAGTTCGGCCAAGCAAGTGAACAGCATCCGTTCCTTTCCGTGAATGCTTCGGTCATCGATGATCGTGAGCTCGAAGCGGTACTTTTTGGTTTCGAGAAGGGCGTACCCGGGATGCCCCCCACTACAAAGCGCGGCTTGTTCGAACTCGCAGACAATGGCACATTGCTGATCGAAGAAGTTGAGGACGCCAGCTTCAGGAATCAGATGAAGATATTGGACTTCATCGAGACTCGAGTCACGAAAAGAATGGGCGGAAGTGAGGGGAGGGCAATAAAGACGCGGGTAGTCGTATCGATGAAACACTCGCCAGACGAACTCGCAAACGCGCACAAGATCTATGAGGACTTCGCCGCGAAGCTCGGAGGCTTCGAGACGCTGCACATCCAACCTCTGCGTGAGCGCCCAGAAGATATCCCGGTATTGGTGAAACACTTTGTGAACGATATCAGCAGGGACCTGGGCATCAAAGATGTCGCAATCGACATCAATGCCATCGACGTGCTGGTTCGCCATCCGTGGAAAGAGAATATTCGCGAACTGAAAGCTGTCATCGACAAATCCATCCTCTTCTCGTCCGGAGGAAAATTCGCCCTCCCGCCAGAATTGACCGATGAGAAGACCGAAGTGGTGAAGATGATCAACAATGTTATCAGCGGCCAGGAATTCGTCCTCGACAACTCGTTGGATGTGATAGAAAAAGGCATAATCGAACGTGCACTGGCGAGGTTTGGTTTCAATCAATCCCGAGCAGCCTCTTTCCTGGGGATGACCGAACAAACCCTGCGGTACAAGCTCAAACGCTTAGCCATCCCGAGTGCGCGTCACCGCTGACAAATAGCAGCGGTGTGTCTCCAAACAGAAGGGGCTGTCCCAAAAGTCTTGGGTCAGCCCCCTTTTTTTGTACCATTTGATCGAGAGAAGTACTACCTTGGGTCAACGTCTTGAACGAGGAGAGACGATATGTCCCAACGAGCGGTTTTCAAAGCCTACCGACAGCACCAACCGACGTTTCTACCACCCAGCTTAGAGGATTTGATACCAGCAGGACACCTTGTGCGAGTCGTGAGTAAGGCTATCGACGAGATGGACTTGCGACGACTCGAGGAGAGCTATGCTGGTGGAGGAGCGAGCAGCTATCACCCGGTGATGTTGCTGAAGGTGACGGTGTATTGCTATACGCAGAGGATTTATTCTTCACGGCGGATCGCCAAGGCGATTCGAGAGAACACGCACTGTATGTGGCTCGCCGGGGGGAACCAGCCGGATTTCCGGACTATCAATCGGTTTCGATCCTCACGGTTGAAGCGGACCTTAGACCGGGTCTATACTGCGATGGTGGAGATGCTGGTAGACGCTGGGCTGATCCGCTTGGAAGACTGTTTTGTCGACGGGACGAAGATCGAGGCCAACGCCAACAAGTATACCTTCGTTTGGAAGAAGGGCGTGGAGAAGAACAAGGCCAAGGTGCAGAAGAAGATTAAGGAGTTGCTGAAGCACATCGAGAAGATCCAACAGGATGAAGATGCGCAGTATGGAGAGCGGGACCTTGAAGAGGTGGGAGAAGACACCACCCTCACACCAGAGATGATCCGCGATCGGATGAAGAAGCTCAATGAGGAGCTACGCAAACAACGGCAACCGAAGGACAAGAAAACCCTACGGGCGTTGGCCAAGGCTCAGAAAACGCTCCAGGAGGACTGTCTGGTTCGTCTTGAGCGTTATGAGCAGCAACAAAAGATCCTTGCCGGACGCAACAGTTTTTCCAAGACCGACCCCGATGCCACCTTCATGCGCATGAAGGATGACCATATGCGCAACGGGCAGCTGAAGCCTGGTTACAACGTACAACTGGCAACCGAGAACCGTTATGTGCTTCACGTGAGTATCCATCAACGCTCAACTGACACGACTACCCTGAAGGATCACCTGGACGGACTCGAGCGAGTCACGGGCCGATTGCCAAAGCGGTACATTGCCGATGCGGGGTATGGTTCGTTGGAGAACTACCGATATCTCGAGGCAAAAAACATCGAGGCCTTCGTCAAATATACCTCCTTCGACAAAGAGCGAAAGCGGGCCTATCGCAACAACCGCTTCGATCCTGAGCGCTTTGCCTATGACCCGGTTCGTGACCAGTTCACCTGTCCGGCCAACCGGCCAATGAAGTTCGTCGGAACTCGCCAACGCACATCAGCCAATCGGTATCTCTCTGTAGGAAGGATCTATCAAACTGAAGACTGTTCTGGCTGTCTCTTTCGCAATGACTGTTGCCCCTCGCCCTACAACCGGCGCTTCGAGATCAATCACGACTTGCTCCGCTTCAAGATGCAAGTCTGAGAACGCCTCAACTCTCCCTTAGGCATCGAACTCCGGCGAAGAAGAATGACCGAACCAGAGACTGTCTTTGCCCAAACAAAGCACAACCGAGATTTTCACCGCTTTCTCCTCAGAGGAAAAGAAAAAGTCAGAGCAGAATACGGTCTCATCGGCCTAGCACACAACCTCAACAACCTCGCAAACGATCCTCGCAGGCCCGCACGCTTCGCCTAATCACGCCCGTCTCCGGATCTCAACTCGCTCCCTCGCCCTTTCCACCCACAACCTTTCTGTAAACAAAAAGGGCCGTCCCTTCTGGGACAGCCCCTTCTGTTTCTTGAGGAATTCCCTGGTGCTAGATCTTGGTCGATCCATTCCGGAACCACGCCGGGTTGGTGAAGCAGAAATGAGACAAACCATCCGATGAGTTTTCCTCCCTGGTATGAACCTCGACGCGGGCATAGTCTGCGCTCACTGCTTTGATCACGACCTGGATCTGAAAGTCAAATCTGTTCACCCCCTCCTGCTCGTATGCTATTTGCTCGGTGGGATTTCCAACCTTGCCAACGATGAGCCGTACCGAGGCAATGCGCCCAAATTCGGCCGTCGAGCGGATTTCTATTTCCGCTTCCCACGGTCCGTTCGCATTCGATTCGTGGCTCCGAGAATCTGAGTGAGATGTGATAGCAAGTCGGGCGATTGGGCCATCGGTCAGAATGGATCGTCCCTGGCTCAAAGCACCTTGGACCGATTGCTCCGTGAGGCCTCCGTCAACAAAAAGCCCGGTCCGCATTTTCCCAAAAACGTGCACTGCAGCCTCCCTCAGCGCTAAGAAAGGAACGCCGATTTGGCGAAAACGATTGAAGTTCCCGTGGGCATCGTTCCCTGCGAGTGCATGCAGCCTGTCACCGTTGAGAAGATGGCGTGTCCACGAACGAAGTCCCTTTCTAAAACCTTCATCGAGCTTGCCATTCATAATCTGAACGCCGGAGAGCCCTTCGTGGCAGAGATCCTCGTCTGACCATTCTCCTCTTCCCAGTAGTAGCCGCTGCAGGAACGGAACCGATTCCATTGGATGTGCCGCATACGTTGCGCCTCCTTCTGATCGGAGGGCGAGAGCTTGCGGGATCGTGAATTCACTCTTCGTTCGGAACCACCATTCGGCACCGTCACCTGACCCATGAATGAATTCCCGCTGCCCGAACATCAGGAGGTGCACATTCTTGCCGACTGAGTTCAAGCACGAGACTTCCTCCCCTCGGACGACGATACAGTCGGAGCTTGTCCTATTCAGGATGTCAACCTCAGATTGGAGCATCTTCCATTTAGGGACACCAGGATCATTTTCAAGGTAGCTGTCCAGGCAGTCGTCGAGATCATAGGAGTGATCAGTAACGCAGAAAAACGAGAGGCCCATAGCACGTGCAAGCTCACGAGTCTCTGAAAGTGGAGAGCCGAACTCCACCTGATCGTCTGTGTACGTGGAGTGGACATGCGGATCTCCGAGGTATAGGTTGGCAAACCGAGGGAGGGGGTCGCTGGCGAGGAAGACTCTCAGCGGGGCCCGGGAGGAGAATCGATGATTGTCGTTGTGGTACTCCTTCGTAACACCGCCTACATTTACTGAAAACGTGACATCAACCTCAATCCAGCCCCTCCAAGACGAAACATCCAGCGGAATCGCAGATGATTTGAACTTCTCGCCTAACGTAAGAGGCGTGGCCAGATGTTCCTTACGCGCAAGCGGCTCCCCATCTTTCCGCAGCTCAGTTGTAACTTGCTCCAACGTGCAGGGAAAGAGATGTGCATCCTTGATGATAATCAGAATAGGAAGCCGCGGTCCCGGCTCGAGGCGATGGGGTGCGTCGGCAATAATCTCAGGTTCGCTTTTGCGAAGAATGCTGAAGAAGTACTTGAAGCGGTAGTGCGTCTCTGCATAGAGCAGAAATGGGAGGAACCAAAGGGACTGCAACGAATCCATCAATACGATCTTCCTTTCCAAACCACCGGGCCACCGAAAAACACAACAAAAGGAAGGAGCAAGACATATATCATGAAATAGAGCTCGAATGGTACAAAGAATCTAAGGAGGTCGAGGCGGAGCTGGCGCTTTAGAATAGTACGAAGGAACACGTAGTCGATTGCGATCTTTATCCCAAAACCGGGCAAGAACAACAGACAGCTTGAGGACAACAAGGTGAGGAGGAGGAAGACATTTAGGCCAAAACCGATTACCCCCACGAGCAAGCCGCTTAATTTCATGCCAAGCCCACCCTTGCCCCAGCGGTGTTTTTGATGAAACAGTTCTCGCCAGGTCCGGCAGGCTTGACTAGTGACCAGCACGCTAGGGTCGATTGGACACAAATAATCCCATTTGCCGGTTTGGACGATTGCCTGAAACAGGACAAAATCCTCTGTGACGCTGAATGGTATCTTTCGATAGCCTCCCACGCCGTCATACGCCGATTTCCTGAATGAGAGATTGTTGCCAATCGTGCTAAGCGGAATGCGAAGCGAGATTGTCGCAGCTGCCAGTCCGAGAAGGTAGACCCAATCAAGCGACTGCATCCCCTCAAACCACGATTCCGCTTTCTGGATCGTCATTCCCCCCACGATGCCGACCGACGGTTTGTAGCGCCGAGCGGTCGATTCCACCCACGTGGCCGGAACTGTACAATCTGCGTCGGTGATAAGGATGATCTCGCCGCGGGCTTGAGAAATCCCCTGGTCGAGCGCATTAGTCTTGCCGCGCAGTGTGGGACTCTCCTTCGCAGAAATGTGGCGAAAGTTTGGAAAGCGTTGTGCGATTTGCTGACAAAGTGCCTCCGTCCCGTCGGTCGAATGGTCATTCACAACGATTACCTCGAACGATTCAGGTTTGTAGGTCTGCTGCAAGGCCGACTCAAGGCAGGCAACGATGTTGCGTTCTTCGTCCCGAGCGGCAATGACAACGGAAACGAAAGGCGTGGCCGCAGGGTCCTTCTCGTCGCGTGGTTTTCGCGATGTAAGGGTCAGGACTGCGAGCTGGACGACATAGCACAAAAGGAAAAGCGGAAGCAAATACTCTGTGATCATAGTGGAACTGGTGCGAAATGGAACCCGCGCCCAAAAAGGCCATCAAGTATCAACGTGAGGTATGACGCGCTCCGATCAGCTGTCAGGTCGTTGTCGTGGAACAAGATGATCGAGCCTGGACGCGTATGACGGCAGACCCTGCTCGCGATTTGTTCTGGGCTGCGGGGGCTGAAGTCCCGAGAATCCACGTCCCACATCACAATCTTCTGCTGCGCGGTGACGGATGCATCAATTGTGAAGAAATCAAAGTGCCCGTAGGGTGGCCTGAACGCTTGAGGTGATATGCCGACGTTCTCTCTAATGATGGTTTTTGCGGCAGTGATCTCGGTTTGCTGAGCCGATCGCGACCGCAAAAACAGCGAACGATGCGTCATCGAATGACTTCCCACCGTGTGGCCTGACCGAATAATCTGACGGGCAAGGTCAGGATACTTCATCACCTGAGTGCCAACAAGGAAGAAAGTTGCCCGGATTTCGTATCTCTGCAGGAGCTCGAGTACTTGCGGAGTTGCACTTGGATGGGGGCCATCATCAAAAGTGAGATGTACCGACGCGTCATTTGATCGCCAGAGAATATTGGGAAATAACAGAGGCCCCAGGGATCTGTTCAAGAGGCTCATTGATCGAGTGTCCTGTCTTTCCAGCGAATCGACTTCATCTGCCCGATGGCCGCCGCGAAAACAATATACGGAACGTGGAAAACCTCTGCAATCAGAAAGTGAGAGAGTGTGAGCCTCGAAGCGAAGAGTCGTGCACCACTTTGGAGTACTACAAACTCCGCGAGCCCTTTCAGTACCGCAACTGCGAGGACGAGTGCGCGCAGAGCGGGGAACATCAATGACCCAACTGCCGCCAGGAAGGCGGTCAAAAAGAAAGCGTACAATGCAACGAGCCGGAGAAGAACGCGCAGGTCCTCGTACCTGCCACGTTTGGCCGCCCAACGCGTCCGTTGGCTCCAGAACTCAGCTATCGATGGCGGCGCGTCCGTACTGACCATCGCATCGGGGTCAGAGTTGAAAACAACGCGACCAATGTTCTTGGTGATCATTCGCTGCATGAGAGTCTCATCGTCACATGAACTCTTCAATCGAGCGTACCCCTGCACTCTTTGAAATGCTTCCTTGCGGTAACCGATGTTTGCGCCGTTGCAGATGATGGGCGAGCCAGAACCAATCAGGCCGGCTGCGGTCGTCAGAAGGCCTAGGAACTCAAGGCTCTGCAAGCTGGTAAAGAGATCCGTACCAGCTCGCTCTCTCACCGGGCCGGCCACGAAAACCACTGAAGGATCGAAACATCCTGCCATTGAGCGTATCCAGCTATTTGGAACGAAGCAGTCCGCGTCGGTGCAGAGAATGATCTCTCCGTCCGAAGTTTCGATGCCATGGGCGATTGCCGCCGGTTTACCACCCTCTCCTTGGTGTTCCTCGAGTGCAAGGACTTTGATCCGTGGCCGCGTGATTGTCATCGAATACTCGAGAGCCAGGTTGCGTGTGTGATCGCTCGAATGATCATCGATCACAATAATCTCATAGTGGTCAGATCCATAGTCCTGATGGATCAAGGCGTCGAGGCAGCGCTGGATGTTCCGTCCCTCATTGCGGGCGGCGATGATGACACTGACAGATGGAGTTCGCGAGGATCCTGGCCGAGCTGTGAATTTCAATCCGCGCCACACTCTCCACAAAAATGACAAGTAATAGGAAAAAGTCAGAACAAGGAGTATTGACAGTGTGAGGACGATCATTTGGCCGGCAGTTTCGGAATGAAGAGTAGTCCTAGCGCTGAGGGCAACAGGATGTTGATCGTGAAAAGCAGTAGCGATGCGCTGAGTGACGTCGAATGGGCAACCCCGCAGAGGGAAAAAAAGTAAACCGAAGTGGCTTCACGCACCCCAAGGTCTCCAAGGGAGATGGGAAGGAGAGACTTCACAAACATCATCGCCCCAAATCCCAAGAAGGCATCTCCAGCGCTGACATGATCGAACGCGTTCAGGAGGAAGAACATTTGGAGATAGATGACGCCGTAGAAGGACGCTGATAACGTGAGGGATACCAAGAGATCCTTTTTCTTGAAGATTCCGACAGCTGAAATGAATTCTTTGAAGAGTTGGTGTTCCCGCAATCTTGGCATCGCACGGCTGATGAGCGTGAACAAGGAGCCCGCGATGAAAAAGAGGAATGTGAACGTCAAACACAAGAAAGTTGCCGAGAGAACGCCAAACGGGAATGGGGGGTGAAGCAGCACAACGAGACAGACCGAGCCGGCGACCCCCATTACGCACATCATTTGGAGCTTGTCGACGAGCGTGAGTCCAACGACAGAGCCGGCGGCCAGCGAGCGGTGACGGAGGGCGCGACCGCCAAATTCACCAATCTGACCAGGCGTAACGGCTCCCAGAGAAATCCCGAAGAGGAGCGAGGCCGTGGTCTCGAGATTCGTGCTTTCGGGGTTCACAAGGCGCACAAAGTATCGCCATTTGGCCATTTGTAAACCAAGGTTCAGAACGACAAGAGCAAGCGCTCCCAGGAGGTACCCAGTTTTCGCTCTTGAGAAGGCTGCCGCGACCCCACGGATATCCACGAACTGAAACAGCAGAACGAGCAGGACAACTGCAAGAATGGCACGCAGCAGAATCCCGACCTTACCACGAAACAGGGAAGTCGTTGAGGAATCCATCATCGGTTGTCCTCAGGTTTCCACGTGAATTTCGCCACGATACCAATCGGACCTATGAAAGAATTATATAGAGTATAGAGAAACTCGTAGAGCAGGAACGACGGGGCAAAATCGAGAGTTCGGAATAAACGGGCCACCCGGAAGAAAAGTATTGAGTCGACAGCACATTTGGTGATGAAAGGCACATACGCATGCCACGAACGCCCCGAGGCAAGTGCTTCAATGAACGAAATGAAAACCAGAAGATTCGATGCATGAAAAGCAAAGAAGAATACCTTCATCTCCGCAGGGAAGAACTTGCCAGCCGAAAAATGCCGAGTTCTCTGCTGGATGAAATCCCGGAAAGTGCGCGGCGGGTCGGTCGGCACAAAACTCTCAGGGTTCGTTACATAGCGGATTTGCCATCGAGTGGTGCTACGGACGAGCTGCAGGAAAAGATCATCGTCCCCGCTTATAGAGTGCTTGACCTTTTCGAAGCCCCCCACCTCAGAGAAGACCACCCGACGGTAGGCAAGCGATCGGCCAGTACACAACCAGGCTCGCTTGAGCCCAATTGATGATGCCGCCCATGTGGCTCCTTTGAACTCTTCATACTCGATGAAGTTATGAAAGATTTTTAGAAATGGAGTCCATTGGAGTCCCTCGGGTCCAAGGGTATAAGGAGAATAACCCGCAACAAGACCTACGTTCTGATCAAAGGCGGAAACCAGAGAAGAGATCCATCGCGGAGGTGGAGCGCAGTCAGCGTCTGTGAAACAGAGGATTTGTCCTTTGCTGACAGCTATGCCTTGTTCCAATGCATGCTTTTTTGCCGGCATTTCCCGGCTCGTTGTCGTGATATCTACTACCTTGATAGCGGGGTGACTTGTCTGGAATTCTCTAATAATTTCGGCTGTTCGGTCCGTCGATCGATCGTTGACTATCACCAGTTCCAGAGAAGAGTAGTCCTGACGAATGAGGTGCTCGAGAAGTTTCTTGATCGTACGCTCCTCATTACGCGCCGCGACGATTACTGAGACGAAGGGTTTTTCTAAGTTAAGGGGGTAGCGAAGACGTCCGATTCCGACCGCGAGGCTCAAAACGACAAAGCTGTAGAAAGCGGCCGCCGCGAAGAGGAATAGTTCGACTCCGGTAAATGAGTTCATCGGCAAAATGATCGTGAATAAACGTCTCTTTATCAATAGAGCCAGACGTTGCTACTTCCTCATTTATCGCCTATATTCACAGGCGGTCGAAGCTACCTGCACGGGCGGCGTCGATCGAGCGAACAAGTTTTCCCTCTCTGTCCGTCGTTTCTGGAGATTGCCATGCAGCCATTGATAATCGGTATCGCTGGCGGTACCGGTTCAGGAAAAACAACTGTCACGGCCGCAATTCTGAAGTTGCTACAGTCAGAACGGATTGTGGTGATCCAACACGATTCGTACTACCGGGATCTCTCGTCCTATCCCGGACTGAAGCCTGACAAAATCAACTTTGACCATCCCGATTCACTCGAAACCGACCTCCTGGTGCGACATCTTCAGGATCTACGGGAAGGGAAGGGGACCGATCAACCGATATACAATTTTACTACGCATCTTCGTCTTAAAGAAACACAGTATGTTGAACCGAGCAAAATTATCATTGTCGAGGGGATCTTGATCTTTGTCGACAGACCTCTCCGTGAGCTGATGGACATAAGGATATTTCTCGATACAGATGCTGATGAGCGGCTGATCCGGCGGATACGGCGTGATATTATGGAGCGCGGTCGGTCGGTCGATTCCGTCATGATGCAGTATATGAATACGGTCAAGCCCATGCACCTGGAGTTTGTGGAACCAAGCAAGCACTGGGCAGACATTATCATCCCGCGTGGGGCAGAGAACACTGTGGCAATTGATATGGTCGTCACCAAAATCAAGTCAATGCTCGGTCTGAAATTGGAGCACTGAATTGAAGCAGGAGTTTTGACTGTTTGAACTAAGTGGCGACGTGGGCGAGCAAAGGCGATTTTCTTGACTCTCCATCGAAAAAAATGTATCTTAGCTTCAAAATCCGTCAATGTTTCCGGCCTTTTTTACGTGATAGCTGTAAGGACGCAACATTAAATGCTAGTCTGGTGAGGTTGAATCTGAAGAGCGTCTCAAATAGATCGTTCGTTCTTTCTCCGACTCCGGGTCGTACTACGCCCTCTTATAAGAAGTCAATTTTGCCAAATGGCCTTCGTATCGTTTCGGAGGAGCTCACGCACGTGCGATCAGTGTCGGTTGGAGTGTGGATCGACGTCGGATCGCGTGATGAATCGGCTTCCCTCAACGGCATCTCGCACTTCATCGAACACATGGTCTTCAAAGGAACGATGAACAGGTCGGTGAGGGAGATTGCTCGCAGCCTGGAGTCCGTGGGTGGTTACATGAATGCTTTTACGGGCAAAGAGCACACGTGCTACTATGCCCGCGTCCTTGACGAGTATGCGGAACTGGCAGTTGACGTTCTCTCTGACTTGGCCCTCCACGCGACGTTTCCTCCGAAAGATATCGAGAAGGAACGAGGAGTTGTTATCGAAGAGTTGAAGAACGCCGAAGACGATCCGGATGATATCATCCATGACTATTTCGAAAAAGCTCTCTTTGGTGACCACCCGCTCGGTTTTCCGGTGATCGGCAATGAGCCGAATCTGCGTGCGTTTACGCGCGATAACCTCCTTCTGCACCTGAAGAAACACTACGTACCAGGAAAGATGGTGCTGGCAGCAGCCGGGAACATTTCTCATGAGCGGCTTGTCGCTTTGGCAGAGAAGTACTTTGGCGACTTGAAATCGAATTCACATAGAAAATCCCCTGAACGACTCAGGCCTCGGAGTTCCAAGTCGTCGCGGAAAGAGTACAAGAAGCACATCCAGCAAGCCCATGTATGCATCGGGACGCAGGCATGGGGCATCAAGAGCAAGCAGAGATATCCGATGCTCGTCCTGAACACGCTGCTCGGCGACGGGATGAGCTCCCGGCTATTCCAGAATATCCGTGAGAAATACGGCTTCGCCTACTCGGTTTATAGTTACGCGACGATGATGAGCGATGCAGGTGTTTTCAGCGCATACATTGGAACAGACAAAGCTCATGTCTCAACGTCGACCGACTTGATCTTGCGGGAGTTCGAGAAGTTGAGAACGAAGCCTGTTTCCAAGGCAGAACTACAGCGGACGAAAGCCCAGCTGAAGGGGAGTATGATGTTGAGCCTCGAGAGCATTCCGAATCGGATGATGCGGCTGGGAACTTCGGAGCTCTATTTCCATGAATTTAGTTCGATCGACAGCATCTTGAAGCACATCAACGATGTCACTCAGGACGAGATTCAAGAAATCGCCGCCAGCCTGTTCCGCGAAGACGCGCTTTCGAAGGTTGTCATTCAACCTGACGGCAGTTCGACGAGGGAAGAGGAAAAGCCCGCTCATGATGGAGCGAACGAATCAATGTAAGGTGTTCCAGAGAAGCGACACGCCCTGAGTATGTTACCGGGCGGAATAACGGACGTGACAATGCTGACACAAGAGCAAGACATGAAGATGGCGGCGGAGGTAGGCTCGCCATCTATTTCTGCCAGAGCCCGATCGACACAAGACTCGCCGATTCGCAAACTCTCCGCCACTGCGGAACTCCGCAAACAGAAGGGGATTAAGGTTTATCATCTCAATATCGGTCAACCCGACCTGCCCACCCCCCCCGTGGTGTTTGAAACGATCCGCAACCTCAAGCTCTCAACGCTCTCTTACGCGCCTTCGAACGGACTTCCTCAGGCGTTGGAGGGATGGCGCCAATACTATCGCAGTTTCGACCTTGATTTAGCTGAACGCGAAATCATTGTCACTACTGGCGGATCGGAGGCAATCGTTTTCGCGCTTTGTGCAATATGCGACTATGGTGACGACGTCATCGTGTTCGAACCGTTCTATACGAACTATAATGGTTTTGCCAGCATCGCGAATGTAAAACTCAATCCGGTTCCGTTGAAGATCCAGGATGGTTTCCACCTTCCCCCGGCGAGTGAGATCGAAAAACATATTACCTCCCGGACCAAGGCAATCCTGATCTGTAATCCATCGAATCCCACAGGGACGATCTTCACCAGGGAGGAACTTGAGCGACTGGCGCAGATTGCGCGGCGGCGTAATTTATTCCTTCTTTCTGATGAGGTGTATCGCGAATTTGCGTACGACACACCTGTCTCCAGCGTTTTGCACCTTTCGGAAATATCGGACCGTACGGTTGTCCTCGACAGCACTTCGAAGCGTTTCAATGTATGCGGAGCCCGCATAGGTGCTCTCGCGAGCCACAACAAGGAAATCGTCCAGTCGGCGTTGAAGTTCGGAATGGCACGGTTGTCCGTTGCATCGATTGAGCAACTAGCGCTTGTCCCGCTTCTCTCCTCGCCTCGAACGTATACACAGCCCATCGTCGACGAGTTCCGAAAGAGGCGAGATGTTGTGTATCATGACCTTTCTTCGATCCCAGGTGTCACGTACTACATGCCGGAAGGTGCTTTCTACATCATGGTAGGGCTACCAGTGCGCGATGTGGAGCATTTTACGCGATGGCTTGTCGAGGAATATGAGCACAACGGAGAAACCGTGTTGCTCGCACCGGGTCCCGGTTTCTATGCAAGCAGAAATGTCGGCCAAAATGAGGTACGGTTGGCGTTCATGTTGCAGAGCGTAGAGCTTCAGAAAGCACTTGTCATCATCCGGTCCGCGCTGGCGGATTACAAACAGTAGCGTGCGAAGAAGAACCTGGCAACTTTTACTGCGAGACCATGGCGAAGATTACAATTGACGGGAAAGAATTCGACGTTGATCCTCGACTGACCGTGATTCAAGCAGCGGAGCAGAAGGGGATTGAGATTCCGCATTTTTGCTGGCACCCCAAGCTCTCAGTCTCGGGAAATTGCCGGATGTGTTTGGTGGAAATTGAGAAGATGCCGAAGCTCGCAATCTCGTGCGCGACACAGGTGACCGATGGGATGGCCGTCTGGACGCAGAGCGATCGAGTTCTGCAGGCACGGAAAGCGGTGATGGAGTTTCTGTTGATCAACCACCCTCTCGATTGTCCGATTTGTGATGAGGCGGGGGAGTGCAAGCTCCAGGATTATGCATACAAGCACAGTGCCGGATATAGCCGGTTTGACGAGAACAAAGTCCACAAGCCGAAACGCGTGGAGCTTGGTCCGAATGTGATGCTCGACGTCGAGCGCTGCATCATGTGCTCTCGGTGCATCAGGTTCTCCGAAGAAGTGGCGCATCAGCCGGTGCTTACATTCACTCAACGGGGCACGCACGTCGTGCTGACGACCTTCCCTGGGATGAAGCTCGACAATGCGTATGCTATGAATGTGATTGAGCTTTGCCCTGTCGGTGCGCTCACCAGCAGAGATTTCCGGTTCAGGTCACGCGTGTGGGAAATGTCCTCAACCGACTGCGTTTGCATAGGTTGCTCCCGTGGCTGCAATACGCAGCTTTGGGTCAGGCAAAATGAGGTTCTCCGGCTGACCCCACGATTCAACGAAGAAGTGAATTCGTATTGGATGTGCGACTCTGGAAGACTGAACACATTCAAATTTGTGAACAGCCAGGATCGTCTGAACGGTCCTCTGGTGAGAGAAGATGACGATCTCGTGGAAGCACGGTGGGATGAGGCGATCGCCAGGGTCGTTTCGGAATTGAAGGGATTCAAGAAATCGGAGATCGCGGCGATCGGCTCGCCCTTCGCCACGAACGAAGACAACTACGTCTTCCAGAAGGTGATGAAGGACATCATAGGGACGAGGCACATAGACCTGCTTTCTCACGAGAAGGAAGCGGACGCAGACGATCTTCTCATCCGAGCCGATAAGACGCCAAACAGTACCGGTGCGAGAGCGGTGGGTGTGAGACCTGGCGAGGGGGGCTTCGATCTGGACGCAATTATTCGGGGAATGGAAGAGGGCCCGATAAAAGCGCTCTACGTACTCGAAGACGACATTGCTCAAGTTCCGAGAATCGCTGCCGCTATGGCCAATCTCCAGTTACTTGTTGTTCATTCGCCGGTTCGAAACGCGACGACAGAGAGAGCTGATATCGTGCTGTCATGCTCAACGTACGCGGAGAAAAATGGGACCTTCACAAACTTTGGTGGTCATGTTCAGAGAATTCGCCCGGCTGTCGCCACGCAGGAACAGGATAGAGCTCGAGATGGGTTTAGCATGAGCAGGTGGGACAAATTCGCTTCACAAAATGACCGCTGGGGGCGCCCGATCAAGAAAGACGCACGACCGACATGGCGCATTCTAACGGCATTGGGAAATGCGCTAGGGGCAAAATTGCGCTACGTCACGTCCGAAGAGGTTTTCAAAGAGATGACAGAGCGAATTGGGCCGTTCAAGGGAATGACATACGTTCGCCTTGGATCATTGGGCAAAAAACTATCTATGTCGGACCATGTAACCACACACGCGGTCTCGGCATAAGCCTATGGGATCACTTATCCTCATATCGGTTCTGAAGTTTGTGACGTACGTAACGGTCGTTCTCGTGAGCGTTATCATGCTGGTGTATGCGGAGCGCCGAGTGAGCGCGTTCATCCAAAACCGGATTGGCCCAAACAGGGTGGGACCGTGGGGACTCTTTCAGGCCATTGTTGATGTCGTCAAGCTATTGCTGAAAGAAGATGTCGTTCCGCGAAATGCGTACAAGCCTGTTCATGATCTTGCACCGATCATTTCGATCGCTGTATCGTTGAGTACGTTCGCGATCGTTCCGTTCGGGAATACCATCAATGTGTTCGGACAAGAAGTGAAATTGATGATTGCAGATGTGAACGTGGGCATCCTCTATCTGCTCTCCATTACATCGCTCGGGGTCTATGGTATTACGCTAGCCGGTTGGTCTTCAAATAACAAATATTCTCTCCTCGGCGGGCTCCGATCTTCTGCCCAAATGATCTCCTATGAACTCTCGATGGGTTTATCGATCATCGGAGTCCTGATGGTGTCTGGCACGCTCAGACTTGACCAGATTGTACTTCACCAAACGAAATATCTTTGGGGCTGGCTGCCAGCATGGAACTTCTTCCTTCAGCCTGTGGCATTCATCACGTTTGTCGTCGCTGCGTTCGCAGAGACTAATCGCTTGCCGTTTGACCTCCCTGAAGCAGAGCCGGAGTTGGTGGGAGGGTACCACACGGAATATTCCGGCTTGAAGTTCGGCCTGTTTTTCCTCGCGGAGTACGCAAACATGTTTACGGCAGGAGCTGTTATCACAACCCTTTTCCTCGGGGGTTGGCATTTGCCGTATGCTGAGAGCCTCGGACTTTCACCCTTGGCGTTGAGCATCTTGCAGATATTGACGTTTTGCGTGAAGCTCTTTCTCGTGCTGATGTTTTTCATTGTTGTCCGTTGGACCATTCCGCGTTTTCGATATGATCAGTTGATGAACATTGGGTGGAAGCTTATGCTGCCACTGACCCTGGCAAACGTCCTGGTCACCGGCGCTGTAATGCTAGTGATCGGATGGTAGAGAAGAGGAGAATCGAGTACGATGGGCCATAACGGCAAAATGATACGGAAGAAGGACCTCACAATTTGGCAGAGAAGCTACATCCCAGAGATTCTGAAGGGGGTGCGGTTGACTATTGCCGAAATGTTCAAGCCGAAATTTACGACCATGTATCCGGAAGTGCGTTTCAAACCGAATCCTTCCTTCAGGGGCCGGCCGGTCCTCGTCCAGGAGAACGAAGTAGAGCGTTGTGTCGCTTGTGGGCTGTGCTCCCGGGTCTGTCCTGCGCTTGCAATAGAGGTCCAGGCCTCAGAGACAGAGCTGGAAAAGGAGCGCTATCCTGTCAAGTTCGAGATCAATATGGTCCGGTGTATCTTCTGCGGGTTTTGCGAGGAGGTCTGCCCCGAAGAAGCAATTGTCATGAGCAATGAGTACGAATTGGTATTCTCGAGTCAAGAAGAAGCCGTTTTTGACAAAGCCAAGCTGCTCAAGACGGCTGAAGAATTGAAACCGAGACTGGAGTTCCTCCGCCAAAACCGATAGACGAAACCTCAAGTTCTTACTTCCTCATGCATGACTGAAGTCCTTTTGTCATAAGGGCTTCACCTCGGCTCTTTGCTGTAATCATCAAGCACAACCACGCGCATTCTGCGGGTGACTCCGCATCTCAGGAGTGCTTGCCAGCCTTCAACCGGGTCCTTTCTATGTTCACTCAAGTTCGAAGTGGTGCGACATATGGGGTCAACGCCTTCCTCATCGATGTCGAAACCAACATTGACTCGAATGTCCCAAGATTCTTCCTCGTGGGATTGCCAGACAATGCTGTCAAGGAAAGTTATCAGAGGGTTTTTGCCGCAATCAAGAATTCGGGCTATCATTTCCCTGGACAACGAATTGCGGTCAATCTTGCACCCGCAGATGTCAAGAAAGAGGGCTCTGCCTTTGACTTGCCCATTGCCATAGGCATTTTGGCTTCCTCTCATCAACTCAAGTGCGAATCGCTCGACAGATACGTTTTGCTCGGGGAACTCGCACTCGACGGCTCTGTAAGGTCTATTCACGGAGCACTCGTGGTTGCCTTGGAGGCACGGGACCGCGGGGCCAAGGGTCTTGTGCTTCCTAAATCGAATGCTCGCGAAGCGGCCCTGGTCAAAGGCCTGGATGTTTTTCCTGTCGAATCGCTGGCTGAAGCTGTTGATTTCTTTGCGTCTCAAGGGAGATCGATCAGTCCGTTGCGGGTATTGCAGTCAGAGGTCTTCTCAGAAGATCCGGACAGTGGGTTGGATTTCATCGATGTCAAGGGGCAGGAAAGCGTCAAGAGATCACTCGAAGTGGCTGCAGCCGGCGGCCACAATCTTATTATGATCGGCCCTCCTGGCTCAGGGAAAACCATGCTCGCAAAACGGCTTCCGGGAATTCTCCCTCCAATGATTTTTGAGGAAGCCCTCGAGACAACGAAGATACATTCGGTGGCTGGCTTATTGCCGTCGGAGACCGCACTCGTGACAGCGCGCCCGTTCAGATCGCCGCACCACACGATCTCTGATTCGGCATTGGTGGGTGGGGGCACAATTCCGCGCCCTGGCGAGATTTCGTTGGCCCATCATGGAGTGCTATTCCTCGATGAGCTTCCGGAGTTTGCGAGAAATGTGTTAGAAGTACTGCGCCAACCTCTGGAAGACAACAGAGTTACGATAAGTCGTTCAAAGATGACTGTTGAATACCCTGCGAACTTCATGTTGGTGTGTGCCATGAATCCGTGCCCGTGTGGTCACTATGGAAGTTCCAGCCAGGAGTGCACCTGCCAGGTAGTCCAGATCCAGAAATACGTTGGCAAGATCTCGGGCCCGCTGCTTGACCGCATCGACATTCACGTGGAAGTACCGGCTGTGAAATTCGGTGAGCTCGCTTCGAAAAGGACGGGCGACCGATCCAAGACTATTCGAGACCGTGTCGTCGCAGCGCGGGGGATACAAGCAGGCCGGTTCGTAGGGCAAAACGGCTTGTACTGCAATGCTGACATGACCGCGAAGGAGATCAAAGAATTCTGCCGCATCGATGAGGGGGGTATGGAATTGCTCAAGACTGCAATGAACCGGTTGGGGCTGTCGGCGCGCGCGTACGACCGAATTCTAAAGGTGTCGCGGACAATTGCTGATCTCGGGGGAAGTGACAGAATTCAGACGGAGCATCTCGGCGAGGCGATCCAATACAGAAGTCTGGACAGGACTGTTCTGACCCCTTGAGCTCGCGGGCTGCACCGTCAAGATCAATAATGGAACTCAATGCCGGTTTCTTCCCGTTGATACTGCAGCTGACGTTTCGTATATTGTCATGCAATGCTCGATAGAATACCTTCAGAAGGAACTTCACATTGTATAATGTAACCCTCATTCCAGGTGATGGGATTGGCCCAAGCATCTCAGAAGCGACGAAGAGGATAATTGCCTCAACGGGTGTGGAGATCGCCTGGGAAGTCCATGAAGCTGGCATTCCTGCCATTGAGAAGTACAAGGATCCTTTGCCACCCCAGGTGCTCGAGTCGATTTCCAGGAACAAGGTGGCCCTGAAAGGTCCCTTGACGACTCCTGTGGGGACCGGATTCCGGAGCATCAATGTGGCGCTTCGGAAGGAACTCGACCTCTACATCAATCTTCGCCCCGCGAAGTCATTTGTGGGCGTGAAGGCGGCTTTTAGGGAGATAGATCTCATCATCTTTCGCGAGAACACCGAAGAATTCTACGCAGGGATAGAACACTACATTGATACGCAGAAGAGCGCAGCGGAGACGATAGGTGTCGTGACGAGGTCTGGTTCCGAGCGCATCGTCCGGGCCGCATTCGAATACGCAAGGAAACACAATCGCAGGATGGTGACGATCGTTCACAAGGCCAACATCCTGAAATACACGGGGGGACTTTTCCTGGAAGTGGGAAAAAAGGTTGCACAAGAGTACCCGGACATCATCTGCAACGATCGAATCGTCGATAACATGTCAATGCAACTCGTGATCAATCCTCATCAGTTCGATATTATCGTCACAACAAATCTCTTCGGAGATATCCTGTCGGACTTGTGTTCGGGGCTCGTCGGCGGGTTGGGACTTGCTCCCGGGGCAAACATTGGTCGCGATGCGGCTATTTTTGAAGCCGTGCATGGCAGTGCCCCTGACATTGTGGGCAAAAATCTGGCGAATCCTTGTGCGCTCGCGCTCGCTGGCGCGATGTTGCTTGACCACCTGGGAGAGGCCAGAGCGTCAAAAAAGATCCAAGAGGCGATTGCCGACGTGATTCGGGAAGGGAAGACGGTAACGCGCGATCTAAATCCCGACAACCATGTCGGAACGGTGGAAATGACAGACAGCATCGTAAAACGAATCGAGGAGCTCTAGTCAGGATTGGGGCAGAGGTTGCTGCCCACAAGAGGCGGAAACATGAGATGCGGATAGCTTCAATCGACATAGATCGGCCACTGGCATTGGCCCCAATGGAGGATGTTACGGATCAGCCGTTTCGGTTGGTCTGCAAGCGGCTTGGTGCCGACCTCGTCTACACGGAGTTCGTGAACTCGGAAGGGCTCGTGCGCGATTCGGCGAAGACGATGCGGAAGATGGAATTCCGCGAAGAGGAGCGGCCGTTTGGCATTCAGATCTACGGTGGTGAAGAAACATCGATGGAGCGGGCGGCCGCGATCGCAGAAAGTTACAGGCCGGATCTGATCGACATCAATTGTGGATGCTGGGTCAAGGATGTGGCAATGCGCGGAGCAGGAGCCGGCCTTTTAAGGGACGTTCCGAAGATGGAACGGATTGTCAAGAGCGTTGTGCGCAACGTGTCCCTGCCGGTTACTGTCAAGACCAGATTGGGATGGGATGCCGAGAGTATTCGCATCGTGGATGTAGCGAAAATGGTCGAGGATGCGGGTGCGAAGGCGCTCACGATACACTGCCGGACACGAGCGCAGGGACACAGCGGTGACCCCGATTTCTCGTGGATCCCAAAGGTGAAAGAGTCTGTTACGATTCCAATCATCGTGAATGGCGGTTTGAACAGTGCCGCGAAAATCCACCGTGTTTTCGAAGAAACGGGTTGTGATGGAGTGATGATCGCCAGGGCGGCAATCGACAATCCTTGGATCTTTAGAGAAGCGAAGTATTTCTTCCAGCACGGCGAAACACCTCCGACGCCTGGAATCGATGAACGTGTTCGCGTTCTTCTGGAGCATCTTGGCCTCTCCATCGAGCATAAAGGCGAACAGCGAGCCGTCATCGAATTCCGCAAGTACTACGCCGGCTACCTCCGCAATCTGCCTAATGCTGCCAAGATCAGGAGTGAACTCATGCACTTCAGCGAGTCCGGCCCTATCGAAGAACACATTGCCCGGTATATCTCCTGGCTCAAAACGCTAGAGCCGGTCGGGGTTTCTCTCTAGTTCTGACGAATCCATCCATGGACAAGAAGCACATCGCCGCACTCCTCGATGAGATGGGAACTCTCTTCGAGTTAAAGGGAGAGAACCCGTTCAAGTGCAGGGCATTCCATAATGCTGCGCGCGTGCTCGAAGGGTTGACCGCCGACCTGACATTCCTCGTCGAGAGCGGAGAGATTCGTCAAGTCAAGGGGATCGGAGAACACCTCTCGAAATTGATCACCGAAGTGGTTCAGACGGGCAAGTCCGAAGAATATGAGGCGGTCAAGTCAACATTGCCTGACGGCTTGCTTCAGATGATTCGCATCCCGGGCCTGGGGCCAAAACGGGTCAAGGTTTTGTATGACAAGCTGGACATCAAGTCAATCTCTGATCTACGGATGGTGTGTCAGGAGCATCGGCTTGCAGCGCTTGATGGATTCGGGAAGAAAACCGAAGAGAACATCCTGAAGGGGATCGAGCTGATCGCGAGTGTGAGTGACAAACACCTCTATCCGGAGGCAAAAGCGGCGGCAGGAAAAATGTTCGAGCTGTTGCGGAAACTGCCGGTTGTGAAGCGATGCGAAGTTGCGGGGAGCCTGAGACGGAAGAAGGAGATTATCGGGGACATTGATATTCTTGCCAGCGCAGCGAAGAAGGATCGGGAGACTATCTTCGGGACGTTTGTGTCGCACCCCAGCGTCCAGGAAGTTATCGCTCAAGGTGAGACGAAGGCAACTGTTCTCCTCGCATCCGGAATACACTGTGATCTGCGTGTGGTCAGCGACATCGAATACCCGTTCGCACTGAACTATTTCACCGGCAGCAAAGAACATAATGTCGAAATGAGATCGAGGGCTAAATCTTTTGGCTTAAGTCTTAACGAATATGGTTTTACACAGCTAGAGGTCAAGGGTCGAAAAAGGCCGAAACCGCTCCCTCAATGCCGTGATGAAGCAGACATCTACAAGGCGCTAGACCTTGCTTATATCCCGCCTGAATTGCGGGAAAACATGGGTGAGATCGACGCAGCATCGGACGGGAACCTGCCGGTTCTCATCGACGACAAGGATATCTGCGGGACGTTCCATTGCCACACGACATTCAGTGATGGGCTGAATACCCTCGAGGAAATGGCCGACGGAGCAAGAGCTCTGGGATGGAAGTACCTTGGCATTGCAGACCATAGCAAAGCTGCCGCCTATGCCGGTGGTTTATCTCCTGAGAAAGTGAAACAGCAGCAGAAGGCAATTGATAGATTCAACGTCGGTTCAAAAGGCTTCAGGGTCTTTAAGGGAACTGAAGTGGACATCATGGCGGACGGTTCCCTCGACTATTCCGACAAAATTCTGGCCTCGTTCGACTACGTTGTGGCGGCGATCCACAGCAAGTTCAAAATGACTGAAGAAGAGGCAACGAAGAGAATGATCAAGGCCTTGAAGAACAAGTACGTGACATTTCTGGGACACCCCACCGGGCGACTTCTCCTGAGCCGGGAAGGATATCCGATCGACATGATCCAGGTGATCGATGCTGCATCCGACTTCGGCAAGGGGATTGAGATTAACTCTCATCCCTTCCGCCTCGATGTCGACTGGCGATTTCTGAAGTACGCGAAGCAAAAGAAAGTTCCGCTCTATATCAATCCTGATGCGCACACGATCGCGGGTCTCTCGGATGTTTTCTATGGGGTCGGAATTGCGCGAAAAGGGTGGCTTGAAGCGAAGGATGTTGTCAACACTTGGGATATCCGAAAAGTGGAATCTCTCTTCAGCACGGTCCGCTCAGTGAGGTGAGCAATGGCACAAGGCAAGCAGGCCAATGAGATGAACCCAGCGCGTCGTGCACGACAAATCCTCTCAATGCTGAAGAAGGATTATCCTGATGCTTCGATCGCTCTGAACTTCTCGAATCCGCTGCAGCTTCTTGTCGCGACGACTCTTTCAGCTCAGTGCACTGATGTACGGGTGAACAAAGTGACGCCGGCGCTCTTCCGGAAATACAGATCGGCGCGCGATTTTGCGGAGGCAAACCAGACGGAATTGGAGCAGGGGATTCGCTCCACCGGGTTTTTCCGGAACAAAGCAAAGAGTATCATGACATGCTGCCGGGTTCTTGTTGAGAAACACAACGGCGAGGTCCCCAGGACGATGGAGGAACTGATTGAGCTGGGTGGGGTTGGACGGAAGACCGCGAACTGCGTGCTCGGTGGCGCGTTCGGCATCAACTCGGGCGTCGTCGTGGACACTCATGTCCGAAGAGTATCACAACGATTGGGACTGACGAGAGAAGAAGATCCAGAGAAGATCGAGAAGGACCTTATGGATCTTCTGCCTCGCGAGGAATGGTACGGGTTCAGCACGATGATCATCTTGCATGGGAGAAGTATCTGCGATGCTCGCAAGCCGGATTGCGCGCACTGTTCGCTTCTGAAGCATTGTCCTTCGGGAGAAGAACTGTTGAAGGGGAGCAAATGAGTGTCGGAGCACGGCCGGCACCTTATTCACAATCCGATTTCCTGCAATTCGGTGACTTCTTGGACACTTCATGCGCACTTCAATCAGAACAAAAGGAGCCAATGTATGAACTATCAGGCCGCGTTGGATCTCATGCACGAATACACGAAGAACGAAGCACTGCGCAAACACATGTATGGCGTTGAATCGGCGATGCGTGCTTATGCCAGGAAGTTTGGCGAAGATGAGGAGAAGTGGGCCATCGTCGGCATCTTGCACGATTTCGACTACGAGATGTACCCGACACCTCCGGAGCATCCACAGAAGGGCTCCGAGATACTAAAGGAGAAGGGTTATCCGGACGATGTGCGGATCGCGATTCTCGGCCATGCTTCTTTTACCAATGTGGCCCGCGAGACACGTATGGCAAAAGTGCTGTACGCCTGCGATGAACTCTGTGGTTTTATCAGTGCCTGTTCCGTTGTCCGTCCGAACAAGATCGCTGACCTGGAAGTCTCCTCAGTGAAGAAGAAGCTCAAGGACAAGGCATTTGCGCGGAACGTGAGCCGGGAAGATATTCAGCAAGGTATTCAGGAACTGGGCTTACCGCTCGATGAGCACATCCGTTTTGTTATCGAGGCAATGAAAAGTGACGCGCCACGCCTGGGGCTTGTCTGAAGCGATCGGCCCTGATGTTGACAGTACCGAAGTTCATGTGAATGTTCCATTCCTCTCATTCTCTCTGTGAGCATAGAACTCTCATCGGCAGAACGCGATCGGTACGCACGGCATCTCGTGCTGCCGGAAATTGGCGAAGAAGGGCAGCGAAAGCTCAAGAACGCCCGCGTTGTGGTCGTTGGCCTTGGCGGGCTCGGTTCACCGGCTGCCCTGTACCTTGCCGCTGCTGGTGTCGGGACGTTGGGGCTTGTCGACGATGAAGTGGTGGAATTGTCGAATCTGCAACGACAGGTGATCCACTTCTCATCTTCGCAGGGAATGCCCAAGGTTCGTTCGGCGGAAGCACGACTACGGGAGGTGAACCCTCACGTCCAAGTCGAAGGGATGCAGGTGCGGCTGCGTGCGGTGAACGCGCTCGATCTGCTGAAGAAGTACGACGTCGTCATCGATGCTTCAGACAATTTGGAGACGCGCTACCTGATCAACGACGCCTGCGCTCTGCTCGGGTTACCGGATGTGTATGGTAGCGTCGTTGGTTTCGAGGGTCACGTCTCTGTCTTCGATGCGCGGAAGGGACCATGTTATCGCTGTCTCTACCCCCGGCCGCCAGAGCCAGGATCCATACGGACTTGCAGTGAGGCGGGCGTGTTGGGTGTTCTCCCGGGGATGGTTGGCACACTTCAGGCGGCAGAGGCGCTGAAGCTCGTTCTCGGCGTGGGGGAGTCTCTCATTGGCAGGGTAGTTTTGGTCGATGCGCTCGGCGCGAGATTCGACGAGATGCGTCTGCAAAAAGATCAGGAATGTCCACTCTGCGGAACGCGTCCGTCAATACGAGCTCTGATTGACTACGAAGCATTCTGTTCACACAAAGGAGGTACAACGAATCTCATGGGCAGCGTTTTCTCGGAGATATCAGTTCAGCACCTGAAGCAGAGACTTGAGAAGGGGGAGAGTATTCTTCTCCTGGATGTGCGTGAGCCCTACGAGTACAGGGTCGCCAATCTCAGCGGGCATCTCATTCCACTGGGTCAGCTTGCCGACAGGGCTGAGGAGTTAGACCGTTCCCGTGAGATTGTGGTTTACTGCCACCATGGGAGCAGAAGTGCATTTGCTGTGCAGTTTCTGAAGAACCAGGGATTCGAACGTGTTTTGAATTTGACGGGCGGGATCGATGCGTGGTCCAGGGAAGTCGATCCGAGCTTGCCGCGCTATTAGCCCTTCAACAGCTAAGATCTCATCTGCTTCCCCTCGCCTTCCGACAGTCGATGAAGAAACGGGGGCTCAGAAACTCGCCCCCGTTCAGTTGCCTAGCCGAGTTTCTCAAACCTTGCCTGGAAGAACCTCAAGTACTTCGGTTCATATACCATCTTGAGTCCCTTGATCCTAGTGCGGCTCTCGTAAACGGCTTCCACCGCTTCGGCCGTGACATCACAGTGCGCTTGTGTGTACACACGGCGCGGGAAGGTCAGGCGCACAAGCTCTAGCTTCGGATAGTAGTGATCCCCGGTTTGTTTGTTCCGACCCGCAGAAACAATACCTCGTTCCATACTCCGGATGCCTGAGTCGAGATAGAGCTCTGCCGCAAGTGTCTGGGCGGGGAACTCGGTCTGCTTCAGATGCGGAAGAAACCGCTTGGCGTCCAGAAAGATGGCATGGCCTCCGATGGGCTGAACGATGGGGATCCCGATGCTCAGGAGCTTTTCCCCGACGTACTCAATCTGCCCAATGCGGGCCCTGACGTGATCTTCGTTGATCGCCTCCTCAATACCGCGGGACATCGCTTCCATATCTCGACCGGCGAGTCCGCCGTACGTGTGAAGTCCTTCGTAGACAACGACTATATTGCGTGCTTCTTCGAAAACATCCCGCTCATGCTCCTGGAGTCCCAAAAATCCGCCGATGTTGACGAGGAGATCTTTCTTGCCGCTCATTGTGCAGCCATCTGAAAAGGAGCAGATTTCGCGGAGAATGTCGGTAATCGACTTGTTCTGATACCCCGGCTCTCTTGTTTTGATGAAGTATGCATTCTCGATCATACGAGTCGCGTCGAGAATGACACGGATACCATGCTTTTGGCAAAACGCCCGCACCTGCTTGAGGTTCTCGATCGAGAAAGGCTGTCCTCCTGCCATGTTGACCGTTCCGGCCACAGAAATGTAGGGGACCTTCTTTGCACCGACCTTCTTGACGAGTTCCTCGAGCTTCTGAAGATCAACGTTCCCTTTGAAGGGATGTGTGTTGGAAGGATCGTGCGCCTCATCAATGATTACATCAACGAATGTCCCGCCTGCGAGTTCTTGATGCAGCCGCGTCGTCGTGAAGTACATATTGCCGGGAATGAAGTCTCCGGGTTTGATGAGGATTTTTGAGATGAGATGCTCAGCACCGCGGCCTTGATGGGTTGGAACAAGGTGCTTGTACCCATAGAATTTCTGAACATTCGCTTCGAGGTTGTAGAAATTCTTGCTCCCTGCATAGGCCTCATCACCGATCATCATTCCCGCCCACTGGTAATCACTCATCGCGTTGGTACCGCTGTCCGTCAGTAAGTCGATATAGACATCTTCTGATCGAAGCAGGAAAGTGTTGTATCCAGCTTCCGTGAGAGCTTTCTCCCGGTCTGTCCGAGTCGTCATTTTCAGTAATTCGACCGTCTTGATCTTGAACGGCTCTGCCCAGGATCGTTTCTTCAGTTTCTCCATGGATCTTCTCGTACGTTTATTGTGGACCGTAAAAGTATTTGAAGAATATTAAACGAAAAATGGTCGAGATACAAGATCGACGAAACGACGCTGCATCTCGACCGCCTTGCTTTTCTTGGCTTGTTCTTCTATCTTGACCGCAGATGATACCGCAAAGTACTCTCTCCAAGATACAATCAATTTTCGGAACGCGTGGGTATCTCGATTCCGCCGAGGATCGGATATCCTACTCTTACGACGGCACTCCACTTCTGAAGCAACTCCCTGACGCGATTGTAATTCCCAGTAGTGTGGATCAGATCTCGCAGCTCTTGAGATTGGCGAATGTGGAACGTTTCGGTGTGGTACCGCGCGGCTCGGGTTCGGGCCTGAGCGGTGGTTCAATTCCGGTCGAGAACTCCGTTGTTGTCCTCACAAATCACTGGAATCGTATTCTCGAAATTGACGAGAAAAACTTGAGCGTTTGGGTCGAACCGGGAGTCATTACAGCCCAACTCCATTCAGCAGTCGAGAATCTCGGCCTTTTCTATCCGCCCGATCCTGGGAGCGCAGCAATTTGCACGATTGGCGGGAATGTCGCCGAGAATGCGGGTGGGCTGCGCGGATTGAAATATGGCGTGACAAAGAACTATGTCCTGGGCATGGAAGTCGTTCTGCCTGATGGCGAAGTGATCGTAACGGGAGGAAAGTCGGTAAAGGATGTCGCTGGGTACAGCTTGAAGGACTTTTTGATTGGATCCGAAGGAACGCTGGGGATCATCACGCGCGTTTTGCTCCGCCTGATTCCGAAACCCCAAGCGACGAAGACGATGCTCGCGTTCTATGGCAAGCTGAGCGATTCGGCTGAGACGGTCTCAGAAATCATCGCAGCAAAAATCACTCCCGCCGCCCTCGAATTTCTGGACAATACGACCATTCGCTGCGTCGAGGACTATGCCAAACTTGGTTTGCCGACAGATATCGAGTCATTGCTTCTCATCGAGGTCGACGGGAGGGGCGCCGAGGTGGAGGAGGACGCCGAGAAAATTGTCGGCATTTGCAGGCGCCACGGAGCGACAGAAATCCGGGTGGCCGCCAACGAGCAGGAAGCTGTGAAGCTGCGAACGGCCCGCAAAGCCGCCTTCGCGTCTTTGGCCCGTGTGCGTCCCACGACGATCCTGGAGGATGCCACCGTCCCGCGCAGTGAAGTCGCTCCCATGCTCGAAACCATCAATCGCATAGCTCGTAATTATGATTTGACCTTCGGGAATTTTGGGCATGCAGGTGACGGTAACCTGCATCCTACCTGCCTCACGGATGAGCGAGATACCAAGCAGATCCATATGGCAGAACGGGCATTTGAGGAGATTTTCAGCGAGGCCGTGCGATTCGGGGGCACAATCACGGGTGAGCATGGAGTGGGCCTTGCCAAATTGCGTTTTCTCGAAAAAGCTGTGGGCGAACCGGCGATTGAGATGATGCGTCGTATCAAAGAATCCATTGATCCGAATGCAGTTCTCAACCCCGGCAAGATCTTTTCACTTCGACCCCGGTGTGAAGGTCCGCTGCCGAGCAACAGGGATCAAATCAAGAAGTTCGTCGACTCCGGAGCGTTCACCTGATCCGTGACTGTCTCTGCCCGAACATACCTCCGCAACTCCAATCGCCTCGATCACCCTTTTCTTGAGAAGTATTCTGAGGGCCAAATCTCCTTAGCGCGCATAGTGGTCGACGAATTGAACTTCGAGGGTCGATCGATCCCTCGCTTCACAGGCGAATTTTGGACTCCCAAACAAAGACAGGCCTCCTCGCTGCATGAGATATCCTATCGGGCGTGCTTTAAGCCGCATCTGCCAAAATTTTTTATTGACCGATATACCAGGCCTGGAGATGTAGTGTATGATCCATTCATGGGAAGGGGAACGACTCTGGTTGAAGCGGCATTGCTCGGACGCATTGCGTGGGGCAATGATGTCAATCCTCTGAGCAGGATTCTCAGCCGTCCGCGTCTTTCTCCTCCGCTCGAAGAAGAGGTAGAGAAACGAATCAGAAATCTGAAAACGGATTCGCGCAGTCGGGCGTCTCTTGATCTCTCGATGTTTTATCATCCCCGGACAGAAGCGGAAATCGTGTCTTTACGGCGTCACCTGATGGCCAGGCATGCGGCCGGACGGGAAGATGGCATCGACCGGTGGATTCGAATGGTAGCGACAAGCAGGTTGACAGGACATTCACGAGGGTTCTTTTCAGTCTATACGTTGCCGCCAAATCAGGCGCTCTCGCCGGGCAATCAGCGTCGCATCAACCGCATGAGGAAGCAGAAGCCGGAGTATCGGGATGTCCGCGAACTCATTCTGAGAAAAACGAAATCACTTCTTCGGAACGTTTCAGTCGAGGACAGGAGCACTCTCCGGGAGGCTGCACGAAGGGCCCGATGCATCACCAATCAGGCATGGCGGACCCAGAGTATCCCAAATCAGTCTGTACGCCTTACTGTCACATCTCCGCCCTTTCTGGATACGGTGAACTACGCGCAGGACAACTGGTTGAGGTGCTGGTTCAATGGAATTGACCGAGTGGCAGTGGGGAGTCGTTTGACGGTTGTGCGTTCGTTGGAGGAATGGTGCAACGCGATGGGGCGCGTATTTCATGAGCTTCATAGGATCACTATTCCCGGCGGTCTGGTAGCATTTGAAGTTGGTGAGATTCGGAAGCGAAACTTGCGGCTTGACGAAGTTGTTGTTCCTTTGGGAATAGAAGCCGGGTTTCGATGCGTTGGCATTCTGATTAACCAGCAGCGGTTCACGAAGACCTCCAATATCTGGGGGATTTCAAACAATCGGGCTGGGACGAATACCAACAGGATCGTGACCTTCCAAAAATCTCACTAACATCACCAGGAGTGTGTCCGATGAAGTCCCTTTTCATTTTGCTGTTAGTCCTCCCCACGTCGCTTTTTGCGCAAGCGACGATGTCTTGCTGTGCGACGTCCCCGACGTCAGACTTTGCGATGCTGGCAAGTGATTCCAGGTTCCGCAGCGCTCACGCCGAGCCGCTTCCATTCCATTTTGCCTCTCAGAATGGACAATGGGTGAGCTTCAAGACAAGCGATGGGGCGGAGGGTCATGGATTCGAAATCAAATCCCTCAAAGAGAGTGACAAATACCTTTTCGTCATTCATGAATGGTGGGGATTGAACGATTACATCAAGCAGGAAGCAGAACGGATCCAGAAAGAGCTCGGGAATGTGAACGTCATCGCTCTCGATCTGTATGACGGCAAGGTTGCCACTTCGCAGCAAGAGGCGGGCAAGTACATGAGTGAGGCCAAGGAAAATCGCATACGTGCGATCATCGAGGGAGCCCTGGAGTATGCAGGACCAAAGGCGAAAATTGGAACCATAGGATGGTGTTTTGGGGGAGGCTGGTCGTTGCAGTCGGCGTTGACGGGAGGCAAGCAAACTGTTGCATGCGTGATGTACTACGGCATGCCAGAGACGGACCAGACAAAGCTCAGGGCACTGAATAGTCCGGTGCTTGGAATCTTTGCCGGTAAGGATGGATGGATCACGCCTGCGAAAGTCAAAGAGTTTGAAGGTGCGATGAAGAAGGCATCCAAGCGGATCACAGTCAAAATGTTTGACGCCGATCATGCCTTCGCGAATCCGAGCAATCCGAAGTTCGACAAGAAGGCAACCGCAGAAGCACACCGACTCGCCATTGAGTTTCTGAGAACGTACCTGGCCAAATGATTCCTCTGAAGGACAAGAATCCTACCCGGAGGATTCCGGTTATCACGATCGCACTGATCGTTCTTAACGTCGTTGTGTTTCTCTACGAGGTCTCTCTTGGCGCAGGTTTGGAATTGTTCTTTCAGCGCTTCGGCGCGGTTCCGAAAAGTGTTATGAGCTCATTGACGCCCGGTCAATTCGTGCCTGGTGTCGTCTTCCCGCTGTTGACATCGATGTTTGTCCACGGAGGGTGGCTGCACCTCATCGGGAACATGCTATACTTGTGGATATTCGGCGACAACGTTGAGGACAAGCTTGGCCGCGGTCGCTTTCTCATCTTCTACGTCCTTTGTGGGTTCGCGGCGTCCGGGCTCCACATTGCCGTCGATCCGGCCTCGGCGAATCCCATGGTCGGAGCCAGCGGCGCCATCTCGGGAGTTCTCGGAGCGTACCTGTTGTTGTTTCCCGGAGCTCGCGTGGTGACATTGATACCGATATTCATTTTTATTCAAACAGCAGAACTTCCTGCGATCGTCGTGCTAGGATTCTGGTTTGTCATGCAATTCTTCAGCGGCGTTCTCTCGCTTGGGGGTGAGACCGGCGGCATGGGTGGCGTTGCCTGGTGGGCACACATTGGGGGATTCGTTGCTGGCCTGGTGCTCGTGTTTCCCTTTCGACGATTCCGATAGGAATCCATGGATCAGAAAGCAAAAACAGGATCGGCGTTTCAAGGTGTCGACATCCCGGACTACGAGGTCCTCATCAATTGTATGCATTGCGGACTTTGTCTGCCGACGTGCCCGACCTATGCGTTGACCGGGCTGGAGAGATCTTCCCCTAGGGGAAGAATCCGCCTGATCAAAGCCGTTGCGGATGGAGATCTGCCGATCACCGATGGATTTGTTCGTGAGATGAATTACTGCCTTGACTGTCAGGCGTGTGAGACAGCTTGCCCAGCCGGCGTGAAATACGGATCACTCGTCGAAGCCGCGCGGACGCAGATTTATCGAGAGAAGTATGAAGGTCTCGGTGTGCGCCTGGTGAAGAAGGTGATGCTCGAGTGGGCCTTTTTCAGGCAAAGCCGCCTGAAAGCCTTCGCACGCTTTCTCTGGTTCTATGAACGGTGGGGGTTGAAATGGTTTGTCGAGAAAACAGGAGTGCTGCGATTGGTCTCGCGAAAGCTTCACGCGATTCAACCTCTCAGCCCAACGATCTCGTCCGGATTCTCGAGCGAAATGCTCCCGGAATTGTTGCGACCGGTCGGTGCACCGCGACACCGTGTCGGTTTCCTCACGGGATGCATTATGGATGTCGCATTCGCAGATGTCAATCTTGATACGGTCCAATTGCTCTTGCATCACGATTGCGAGGTCGTTGTCCCGAGGGACCAGGCTTGCTGCGGATCGCTGCAGGCCCACAACGGTTGTTTTGATGCGGCTCGGGAGATGGCAAAACGGAACATGCTTCTATTTGACAGGGAGGATCTGGATTTCATTGTTCTGAATTCTGCCGGTTGTGGAGCATTTATGAAGGAGTATGCCCACGTCTTCGCGGACGATCCGGATTGGAGCGAACGAGCAAAACGAGTTTCTTCGAAGGTCTTGGATATCACAGAGTTTCTTGCTCTGACCGGCTACCGGCCTGCGAGCAACGGCCGTAGTCGCCGGGCTCCTGCTATAGAAGCGGGGAGAGTGCCCCTCCGAGAAGAATCTCTTCGAGGGAAGCGCGTCGGATACCACGACGCTTGTCATCTGGTCCACACGCAAAAAATCACAGAGCAACCGCGGCAGCTCATCAAGATGGTTCCTGGCATTGAGTACGTTGAAATACCTGAATCGACCTGGTGCTGCGGTAGTGCGGGCATCTACAATATTGTGCACTATGATGACTCCATGAAACTCCTCGAGCGGAAAGTCGATAACATCGTCAAGGTTGCGCCGGATATTATTGTCACCGGGAACCCGGGCTGTCTCCTGCAGATTCAGCACGGCCTGCGTCAGCGGGGGCTTGCCATGGAATTAATGCATACAGCAACATTTCTTTGGAAGGCCTGTGAACAACAATAAGCCACGCCGGACTTATCTGTCTGGCGGTATGGAATACGCGACAGGGGAGGGCGCTGATTGGAGGCGGGAGATGGAATCATGGATTGTCGCAAACCTTGCGCACGCGGTGTTCAATCCGAATCGAGAGAGCGAACAATATCTGGCCCGGAAATTCCCGAACGGTCAGTTTCGTGAGCTCAAATCGGGAAATATCGAAATGTATGCAAGCCTGGTTCGCGATCTGATCGACCTTGACAGCCGCGAAATCGCCGAGCGTTCAGACTACGTGATTTGCTACTGGGATAGCAGCGCCCAGCGAGGTGCCGGCACCACGGGCGAGGTGACGATGGCACGCTTCACCGGCAAGCCTGTATATCTGGTCACCAAAATTGACAGGCAGGACATTCCAGGTTGGATCCTGGGTTGTGCGACAAGAGTGTTTGCATCGTTTGAAGAGCTCAAGGTCTTTCTTTTGGAAATATACAAAGGGAACGATTGAAACCGCACGGTCGTGTGAATTTCACTGTGAATATCTATGCTCGGAACAACGCTGGAGCGTACGGATCTGCCTCCATCTGGGGCGGCCCGCGCTTTGCGGTGAACACGGGTGAGAATGAGAGCCGGCATGAGGAGTGCGCATTTCTGAACAAGCGGGAAAGACAATAGCGCGTTCGATGCCCTGGACACTCGTATTTACACTAGTAGTCTTTGCTCCTCTGACCGGCATTAACGTTTACGTCGGTAGAACTCTTTACAGGGCTCTGATCGAACTGACAGCCTGGAAACCGAAAGTTCTCCGACGGGTTATGATAGTTCTGCTAATCTTCGTTAACTTGCTCCCCGTAGTGTTCCTCAGCGCCTACCTGACGCTCGGGAGGGTTGCTGTTCCCGCATTTGCGGGAGATGTGGCTGCAATTGATTACTTCTTGACGTACCCGTTCTGGATCGCGCTCGTCATATCAGTTCAGTTGGTGGTCCTCTTTGGCCTGATGGATATCGCTGCTTTCATGTTGAAGCGGTGGGCCCCAACGATGAAAACTTCCTGGGATCGACGAATCCCGGCTGCCATTGTTCTCGTGGCCTGTGCTGTCAGCCTGTACACTTTCATCGTCATCGCACGTGACACATGGACCGTGCGTATCGTTGAACGGGATGTGGCATTGCCTCAGGATCTCAAATCCCTCAGTGGATTCCGTATCGCTCAAATATCCGATGTTCAGGGCGATGGCAGAACTACGCCTGAAATCCTGCGCCGATATGTCAAGCAAGTGAATTCGCAGAAGCCTGATCTTGTGCTTTTCGCAGGTGATCTCGTAACCTCAGGAACTGCGTATATCGACTCATCAGCGAGCGTATTGGGTGGACTCGAGGCGCGATACGGTTCGATCGCGGCGATAGGGGATCACGACATTTTTTCGCGGAAGTCGATGATCCTCGATGCTCTCCACAGAGCTGGTATCAGGGTGGCGGAGGACACGACGCTCTCGATCGCGGTGGACTCGGGCCGAATTGCGGTTACGGTGGTAACGTACACATACTCACAAAGGCCGACGAACGATCGCCTGCAGCAGATTTTGAGAACGTCTGATGGCGCCTTTGACATAGTTTTGGTGCACCAGCCTGCAGAGGTGATCGCAGACTTGGCGGCAAGCCGAGGATATCGGCTGCTCGTTGCTGGTCATACTCACGGCGGTGGGATAGCCATCGGGATTCCGGGGGTGTTCCTTCTCGCGCCGGCAAATGCTGAGTCACGCTACGTTAGCGGCTTGTATCGGGTTCATGAGATGGTTGTTAGTGTTACCAATGGCCTGGGATTCACGCTTGCACCAATTCGCTATCATGCCCCTGCAGAAATTGTGATGATAACTCTGCGGTGAGACAGAGTGCTTCTCCAGAATATCCTTGAGTGACCGGAAGGGCTAAGTTCTTCAACAAGAGAGTGTTGACCTGAAACCTCTGGAGCAAGTGTGTGGAGTGATATTTCGGGACATCTGTCAGAGAAGGAAGTTTTCGGGATGAGTGGCTGCTTTGTCAGTGTGGGGAGAAAGCCGATTGTAAGGGTGTCAGGTCGAGAGAGTCTTGACCTGATGCAGCGGATATCAACGAACGATTTGATGTCACTGAAACCTGGAGAAAGCCGCCAGACCATCCTTACGAACGAGAAAGGGAGGATCGTCGACGTAGTCTCGGTCCTTCACGTAGCGAGTGGTGAGCTCCTGGTCGTGGGCACAAACCCTTTCCTGGTGTGCTCAAGGATTGGATTGATCGCTTCATCCTAATGGAAGATATTAAGACGACGGATGTAAGTGCCGGTTATTTAGAAAGTGTTCTCTATAACTTGGAACCTGAATCTCGTCCTTTCGATCCTCAGTTGAGTGGTCATCTCCTGGCCGAATTGTGGGGAACCGAAGTTTTCTTTCGAATGGTCTGCGATTTCGAGTCTTCGAGCGGAAATGTCCGCGAGCTGCAGGAATCAGACATTGCGGAGCAGCAGGTTGACTCTTTCGAAAAGTTCCGTATCTCCAGGGGAATCCCCGCTTTTCCCGGCGAGCTCTCGGCGGCATACAATCCGCTTGAGGCGGGTCTTCACGATCTCATTAGCTGGACGAAGGGATGCTACGTAGGCCAGGAAGTGATCGCCCGCCTGGACACTTATAAGAAAATGGAGCGAAGGCTCGTCAGGTTGGCGATGGATGGAATGCCCGGCCAACTTCCTACACCTCTTTTCGACGGCTCAGCTGAAGCGGGAGTGCCTACGAGTGTCACAACCGGAGACGGGGAAGACGCATTCGTGGGACTGGGTTACGTCAAGGTGGGTCATCTGGGGAAGGGTAGAGCGTTGTCTTCAAGGAGCGGGACTCAAAGCGTGAAGGTCATGGTGATGAACGGTGTGGGAAAACAAATCTGAGTTTTGATGTAGCGTAGAATTGGAAAGAAGTCTCGTGAAATAACCTCTTAACACTCAGTGAGATAACTTCAAATGTCTAAAAAAAGATTCAAAGCCGAAAAGGCGTACAGGAACCTCGAGTTTCTCAGCAGCCCGGATGCGAGAGTAATCAGATTGATCTCGGAATTCCTCGAGCCCAAGCGGAGGATCAAGCATCTGGGCATTCGGGACACAATCGTATTCTTTGGCTCGGCCCGTGTTCTTTCCCGGGCTGTCGCGCTCAAACGGCTCAAAGCCTTGCAGCGGAAGGCGGGGACAGGCAGCTCGCGAAAGTACAAATTGAGTCGTGCCATTGAAAGTGCTCAGACAGACTTACAGATGTCACGTTATTACGAAGACGCGGTGAAATTATCGAAGATGCTGACCAGTTGGTCGAAGCGATTCGTTCAGAAAAACAGACTTGTCGTTTGTACGGGCGGCGGGCCCGGGATCATGGAAGCTGCCAACAAGGGTGCTTGGCTGGCAAAGGGACGGTCGATTGGCCTGAATATCAGCCTGCCTTTCGAACAATATGCGAATGAGTATATTCCCAATGATTTGAATTTCGTGTTTCACTACTTCTTTATGCGGAAGCTGTGGTTTGTCTACCTCTCTAAAGCACTTGTAATGTTCCCGGGGGGATTTGGGACCTTCGACGAGCTTTTTGAGGTTCTGACACTTCTTCAGACCCGGAAGATCAAGAAGAAGGTGACCGTTGTTCTCTACGGGAAGGAACACTGGCAGCAAACGGTGAATTTCCAAAACCTTGTGAAACGCAAGCTTATCAGCGCTGAAGACCTCGAACTCTTCAGGTTCGCAGATACGCCGGCCGAAGCATTTGAGATCCTCGTCCAGGACCTGCAAAAAAACTACCCGGTCGAGACAGCACGGAAACCCGTGTGATCTTGAGATTTTTGAGATAGTTGCGCATTCTTCGTATATTAGTAGCGAGTTCCAGCCATCATCGGCGCATACACGACGTTGACTGGTCATCAGGGGGTGACTTGGTATCGACGGGGATGAGGAAGCTCAGAACTGCGTATCGTGGTCTCCGCGTCCACGCTAAAGAAGCGGTAAACAATCAAGTGCCAACTACAACTACGCACTGGCTGCTTAATTAATTAGGCAACCCGTTCCTTTCAGTTCTCGCCCATTGGGGCTGGCTGGAACGTCGACTTAGATGGGATAGGGCGTCCTTGTTTCGAAGGGGGCCGCCCGAAATCCTGCCACAAGCGGGATCTACTTTGGATAGCACGAGGTCAATCCTGTCTGCCGGAGTTCCCTCGCGCGAACCTCAAAAGGTAGGCTAGGTACGTAGAAGTTTTGAGAGTCTTCTCTTCGGACCGGGGTTCGACTCCCCGCACCTCCACAACACCGGCCTTCGCATCAGCAGCGAGGGCCTTGTTGTTTTGAAGCGTTCCCCAATGTATAGAGGTTTCGGCTGGCAGGAGCGCGTTTTCATCTCTCTTTCATTTCCACAAGCTATATTGCAGCATCACACGATACCATTCCCCACACTCGTACCGCAGGAAACGATGGTAAAAGTCTCGCGAATCCTTCTCTTTGTGTGGTGCATAGCCTCGGTTCATCCTGGACTTCATGCACAGAGCCCGGGCGGCACCATCACGGGAAACGTGGTCGATGAATCAAGCCATCGGCCGATGGAGTTCGTCAATGTTGTCCTTTGCAGGGCGAGCGACAGCTCGATGACGGCAGGAACGGAAACAGAGAGCAGAGGGATCTTCAGTTTCAAAAACATAGCTGATGGCGACTATTTCATGAGATTGAGCTTTGTTGGATACAAGGAACAATCGACCACGCACCGCAAAATAGGTGCGCAGAGCAGAAACTGGAATCTCGGCACCATCAATCTAACCGAGAGCCCTGTGAAACTTGACGAAGTTCTTGTGACTGCACAGAAAGCTCTCTTCACCAACTCGATCGATCGAAAGGTGTATAATATCGGCCAGGATATCATGAGCAAATCGGGATCAACGAGCGAACTTTTGCAGAGCATCCCGTCCGTCGAAGTTGACATCGATGGCAACGTCAGCCTCAGAGGCTCATCCAATGTTCTGATCCTGATCAACGGAAAGAGCTCTCCGTTGATGGCCAAGAGCAGTGCAACCGTGTTGCAGCAGATGCCTGCGAGTACGATTGAGCGGATCGAGTTGATCACCAACCCCTCTGCCAAGTACAAGCCGGACGGGACCTCCGGTATCATCAACATTGTCTTGAAAAAGAGCGTCGGTCTGGGCACCAACGGCAGTATCGCCGCGAATATTGGCAACAATAATCGGTACAATGGAAACGTCCGATTGAATTACAACCCCGGAGATCTGAACGTGTTCGGCAGCTACAGCCTCCGTGCCGATAGCCGGAACCGAATCAACACCGATACGCGGGTGCAGAGGGACGAAGTACTCGGGCTCAACCTTTACAAGGAAGATCTCTTATCAAATGCCAGCCCGCTCTCCCACATGGTAGTACTCGGCCTGGACTACGCGTTTGATCCATCCAATATTGCAGGCCTCTCGGCAAACTACTTTCACAACGGTTTCACGAGAACGGAGAATTCATCAAAGGTCATTCAGGACATCCTCGGGAGAAACATCCAGCTGTTTGGGCGCAACAGGGTGGACTATGAGTACGAGGATGAATACGGCTTCAAACTCTTTGCGGAACACAAATTCCAAAAGAAGGATCAGAAACTGCGGCTCGAATTTAATGGCTCGAACGCTCCCGAGCAGGAAGACAATCATTACACGGATGTCTATTCGTTTCCGGTCGCACCGAATCACTACGATAACAGTTTGATCAAACAAGCCGAGCGCAAGTTCGAGCTGACGTTGGATTATGCGAACCCTTTCTCGGCAGATGCCGCGTTTGAGACAGGGTATGCAGGAGAGATGAATCGAAGGGACATGGACTACTACTTCGAAAACTTCGATCCACCGCTGCAGCGATTTCTGAAAGACGATTCAAAGGCCAATAGGTTCGTCTACGATGAAGCTGTTCACGCACTCTATGCGACGTACGAGAGGTCATTTGGCGAGTTTGGATTCATGGCCGGCCTTCGGGCCGAAGGAGCGTTTATCAAATCCAACCTGGTGACGATGGACTCAACGATCACCAACAATTACTTCAGTCTGTTCCCGACTATTCATCTGACGTACAAATTGAGTCCTGCGAGTGAACTGAGACTTAGCTACAGCAAGCGCGTCCGTCGCCCCGAAGGGGATGATCTCAACCCATTCCCGGAATATCGTGATCCACGGAACATTAGTTCAGGGAACCCGAAGCTCAAACCTGAGTATGTTCATTCAGTTGAATTTGGGTGTAAATTCGAGACAGAGATGTTTTCAGTCCTTCCGAGCATCTATCACCGATACACCTACGACCGGTTCACGTCAATCACGCAGCTCATCAATGATACGACGCTGCTGACAACGCGCAGGAACCTTTCGAACGATCGATCGACCGGCATCGAGCTCATCCTCTCAGCCGACCTGGGGGACGTTGTCTCTGTACACGGAAGTACAAACTGTTTCTTCAACCAGATTGATGCCTCCAATCTGGGATATGGCCAGAACAAGTCCGTCACAACCTGGAGCGGCGCGCTGACCCTTAGCCTCAATGTGACCAAGACTTCGATGGTACAAGTGAATTCGAATTATGGCTCTAAGCGGTTAACTCCTCAGGGCGAATCCTTGCCCAGCTATGTCGTGAATGTAGGAATGCGTCAGGAGCTGCTCGCCGGCAAGGTCAGCATAACTGCGACAGTGGCGGATGTGTTCAAGTCGCTGAGACGGGAGAGCAACCTTGATACCCCCTTGCTTCATCAGAACCTTATTAACAAGCGGGACTCGCGCATCATCTATTTCGGAATCACATACAACTTTGGCGCACCACCTAAGAAATCGAAGGAAGATTCGCTGCGATACGATGACAGCATTTGAACGCGTTCCTCGGTTTTGAAGAGAGTGCGTCTGTGAGCGGAACTAAGCAGAAGTCGATGCGTTAATACTGTGTTGATCCGCAGCGATGATGGAGGCGCCCCCGGCGAGTCCCGGGACCCAAACCAGCAATGTCGTATTCACAAGATTCATCACTTCAGGGAGTCGCTATGAAGACAGTCCAGCATGTTCTGGTGGTGTGCCTGGCCATTATTGTAATGAGCAATTCCGGCCTCGCACAAGCAACAAAGGGATACAAGGTAGTTGACAGGGTTAAGATCGGGGGAGAAGGGGGATGGGATTATCTTATCGCTGATACGGCAGCGAAGAGACTGTACATGTCGCACGGCACCCAGGTTATCGTGTTCGACACAAAGGCTAATATCGTCATAGGTGAAATTCCAAACACGATTGGAGTCCACGGTATCGCCCTTGCGCCAAAACTCGGTCGCGGTTATACAAGCAACGGACGTACGTCATCAGTGACGGTTTTTGATCTCGCAACCCTGAAGATTCTTGACTCGATCAAGCTCGAATCAAAAAACCCGGATGCGATACTCTATGAACCGGTCTCGAATCGCGTATTCACGTTCAACGGAGGCAGTTCGAACGCGACGGCAATCGATCCTGCCAGGAACAAGGTTATCGGAACCATTGCACTGAAGGGGAAGCCGGAGTTTGCTGTGACAGATCTCAAGGGAAGGGTATTTGTGAATATTGAGGACAAGAGCTTGATCACCGCGTTCGATCCGAATACCCTGAAAGTCCTCGACGAGTGGTCGCTGGCACCCGGCGAGGAACCCAGCGGGCTGGCAATTGATCGCGACCATAACCGGCTTTTCTCGGTGTGCGGGAACAAGATGATGATTGTTCTTGATGCTATCTCCGGAAAAGTGGTTGCCTCGGTTCCGACAGGATCGGGGACCGACGCAGCTGCCTTCGATCCGCAAACACATCTTGCGTTTGCGTCGAATGGTGACGGGACGCTTACCGTCATTCACGAAGATTCACCGGACGCGTTCACGGTTCTCGGAAATGTGCAAACCCAGCCGCGCTCACGCACGATGGCGCTGGATGAAGCAACACACAAGGTATACCTCTCGGGTGCATTGTTCAAGCCGGCCCCTGCACCGACCACAGACCAGCCGAGACCTCGTCCACAAATGGAACCCGGCAGCTTCATGGTCATCATACTTGATCGACAATAGCCGGGTGTGTTACCGTGGTGCCGGGGAATCTCTCTCAAGCAGTCATCTGGTGAGTGGATCTATCGCTTCGACATAGAGGTGGGACAAGACGGCGCGTCATTGTTGTTTTCTGTGTTTCGTGATAGCTTTCGCAACATCACTCAACTCCCGTGGAAATTCCTCATGAGAATACTCGTCATCGAAGACGACAAGAAAATCGCTGCCACGCTGAAGAAGAGCTTGAGAGCGGAAGGTTTCGCTGTCGATGTTGCATACGACGGCTTGAAGGGGGAGGAGCTCGCCGTCATCAATGATAATGATGTTATTCTTCTGGACGTCCTGCTTCCGAAACAGGACGGTTGGACCACCTGCCGGAAGATTCGTGAGCAGAAGATCCTCACTCCAATACTTATGCTGACTGCGCTCGATGATGTGGAAGATAAGATCAAAGGGCTTGATAGCGGCGCAGACGACTATCTTGCAAAGCCATTTCATACCGGAGAGCTTCTCGCACGCATACGATCGCTTGCGCGTCGGAGAACAGAAGTGCGATCTGCTGATATCGAGCGTTTTGGACTTCGGCTTGAGGTGAAGACACACAAAGCATTTCGTGACGGGAAAGCGATACCACTCTCTGCCAAGGAATTCGCTCTTCTCGAGCTGTTCATGATGCATCCAAACGAAATCATCTCTCGCCAGAGGATATCAGAGCATTTGTGGGACATGAACTTTGAGCCTAGAAGCAACGTGATTGAATCGTTCATCAAGTTCCTGAGACAGAAGGTGGACAAAGGCTATCCGATAGCTTTGATTCACACTGTCCGCGGGAGTGGTTACATGTTTTCTGATCAGCAACGCTGAGCGCGACGGATCATATGTTCACAATCAAGTCGAAGATCATCATTGCGTACACACTTGCGTTCGGCCTTCTCGTGGCCGGATTTGCGATGATCATTTACGAGAGCATCTGGGATTCAGAGATCGCAAAACTCGATGCGCGGCTTGAGAGCCATGCGGACAAGCTTCAAACAGAATTGGAAGAGGTTCATCTGCAACCCGGATTCCCCAACCTCTCGCAGCTGGATTCGATCACAACTGATGGTTTGAAGGGGGCCAAGATCAGGCTTCTCACCATGGAGTACAGAGTGGTTTTCGCTGACCCTGGATTTGAACTCGACACACGCATGAAGTGGAATTCCGGGCCATCCATAGTGACTCAGAAGGGAACGGTGAAGTGGGATCACCACAAGTATCGAGTGCTGCAATGGCCAGTGGAGGTCGAGAACCGCACGCAGTACGTGGTACAGGTCGCCGCTCCAATGCATGACATCGAAGAAACGATGGACCGCCTCAGGCTGCTCTTTCTCATTGCTATTCCGGGCAGCCTTCTCCTTGCCGGTTGTGCTGCGTACTTCATTACACGATTGGCCTTCAAGCCCATCATGAGAATGGTCGGCACCGCGGAAAAGATCAGTGCTGCGAACCTCGATGCCCGCCTTGAACTTCCCGCGGCCAATGACGAAGTGCGGCAATTGGGGAAGGCATTGAATGAAATGATTGAGAGGATCGACAAGACCATCAAGGCTCAGAGACAGTTCATTGCAGATGCCTCACACGAACTTCGCACGCCGCTGACAATCATACGGGGCGAATTGGAATCCGCTGCCCAGTCGGCTCGGAGTCCATCTGTCAAAGAGAGCTTGTCAACGTCCCTCGCCGAGCTTGACCGGCTTTCGCTGATGATCGGCGATCTCTTGACGCTCGCGAAGCTCGATGCGGCAAGGGTGAGACTTGTGGCCGCTCCAGTAAGGTTGGATGAGCTGGTCGTCGAATGTGTCCAGGCAGCGCGTGGGCTTGCGAAGAAGAAAGCTGTGAAGCTCAGAGTTTTCATCGAGGAAGCGGTGGAGATTTCGGGAGACTACGAAAAGCTGAAAAGTGTCATCTTCAACCTACTCGACAATGCCATCAAGTTCTCAGCAAGAAAGAGTGTCGTTACGGTGTCGCTGGTTCTGGGGCAGACGACAGGAATGGCGTCAGTAATCATCAGCGATCATGGAATGGGGATTCCCGAATCGGAACAGGAAAAGATTTTTGGCCGATTCTATCGCGGTGCGCAGCCGCGCTCGAGCACAGACGGCAGCGGCCTTGGGCTTGCGATCGCTCAGCGATTCGTCGAGCTGCACGGTGGTCGGATCTCGCTGACGAGCAGTCCAGGAAGAGGAAGCACGTTCACTGTGGAATTGCCGCTGACAGTCCCGCGTGATTGACTTCGACCGGGTGGAGGTTTGATCGATTGAAATTCACGCTCGAGGTGGATGTTTTTCATCTTGATTTCATTTGTGTTTCTTACTTTGACAGGGGATGCAAGCGCATCGATCGTCCTATGTCCAACTATTAGATTCCGGGAGGCAGTATGGGTAGAACAGGTAGATTTCAATGTTTCAGTGTTCTTTTCATCGCTCTTCTCTTTGGCGCTGGAACGACGAGCGTGAGTGCTCAGGAGAAGAAGATTGCTACGAAGCAATTGCCAGCCGCGGTGCAGTCTGCATTTCACAAGGCCTACCCGGCAGCAAAAATCAATGGAGCGAGCTCTGAAGTTGAAAACGGCAAGACTCTCTACGAGGTCGAGAGTGTGGATGGAAGGACAAACAGAGACCTTCTGTATTCAGAGGACGGATCGGTTGTTGAGATTGAAGAGACGATCGCCTTGAAAGCTCTCCCGGGTGAAGTTACCAAAGCGCTGAAGGCAGAAGCGGGGAAAGGAAAAGTGGAGAAAGCCGAAAAGTTGACGAAGGGCGAGACGATTCAGTATGAATTTGTGATCGCGTCTGGAAAGGATAAGCGCGAAGTGGTCATTGACGCCTCAGGCAAGATTGTCAAATCAACGAAGATGAAGGCGAAAGAAGAAGAGGAAAAGGACTAAGAGGGAAATCGGTCGATTTCAAAGATGGCCTGTCAACAGAGTGGGGAATCGTCAGCCGAGATTCCCCCTTGTCTTAATCTCGCAGGACAATGAACAGAGGAATCGAGGAATGAGACGATTGAGTTTCGGAATGATCTTCCTGTTGTCTGTCTGGAGTGTTTCTCCAGCGCAGCAACAGCTGACGCTTCAACAATGCGTGGAACTGGCGAAAGCATTTAGTCTGAAGTCCCGAGCATCTGAGATGGCAATTCGGGCGACAAGCCTTGCGCGGGAAGAACTCATGAAAACGCGACTCCCGCAGTTCAAGGTGAGTTCGGAAGTCAGCTATGCCCCGACGTCGGGGACGTTTGGATACGATCCGGCAATCACGGATGGAGGGCAGGTGGGAGGGAGAGTATCAGTCGAGCAATCGCTCTATGACGGGGGAGTCCGAAACCTGAAGTCAGGTCAGCTGACAGCCGAGCAGAGTACGTTGACAAAGGAAAAGGCGCTTGGAGAGAGAGATCTCAGATTCACGGTAGAACAGGTCTTCATTGTAGCGCTCAGGTCTCAACGAGAAACGGAGCTCCAGCAGGAAAGTGCACGTCAGCTGAAGGAATATCTCGAATTGGTCGAGCGACTTTCGAAGGGCGGTGCTGCCAGCTACACTGACGTGCTGAAGACTCGAATGCAGCTTCAGTCGTCAGAGAGATCGATCCAGAAAGCACACGAATCGCTGGCTTCAGCAAAATATGCTCTGGCGGAGCTGATGGGTGGCTCAATTGACACAAGCTTTGCTCTGGCGGGATCTCTGGGTGATCTGCTCGTGAATCGGCGGCCTAACGGCAGTGCGATGGATATTGGGCAAAACATGGACATCGCACTCGCAGAACTCAACGTCAACAAGAGCACGTTTGAGACGGAATTGGCAAAGAGCGAGCGCTTACCGGTTGTCTCCGCGGCAGCCGACGCGGGAGTGCTGACGTCGTTCGACAACCTTCGCCTCTCCGCACCGGAACGCGCAGGTGTGTATGGGTATATGGTCGGCATTACGCTTGAAGTTCCTCTGTTCACCTGGGGCGCGACTGATTTGCGCATCCAGCAGCGGGAGCTCGCGACGCAGGCTCTCACGTTGCAGCTGGAAGGAGTCAGGAGATTTGTTTCGACAGAGTATCAAAAGACGCGGCTTCAGTTGTCGAAATCGGACGAGCGCTTGCGCTCGATTCGGATGAGCCTTAAGGCCGCCGAAGAGAATTTCGCCTTGACCAAGGCCAAGTACGCCGCAGGTGGTGTCTTGTCCCTGGAGGTACTGTCAGCTCAACAACTGCTGACTGAGCTCAAACTCGAAGAGCTTGAAACGACTGCGGAAGCAGAGTTGTCACTGGCCAAACTTGAACAGATTACATCACGGTAACCGAGAGAAGACTTATGAAGACATTTCTAGTCAGCCTCCTGTTCGCTCTTTCGTTGATTGTCCTCAGTTGTGCAAAGAAAACGGCCTCTGAGGAGGAGGGGGGTAGCGTCAAGGCAACTGTCGCGGTGAAGACGACCTCTCTTCATCGGGGTGATATGGCGGCCGTCGTCGAATCAGTGGGAAAGGTCGACGCCCTCAGGAAACAGAAGTTGTTTTCTCCGGTTGCCGGCAGGGTGACTTCACTCACGGCACTTGAAGGGGCGGCTGTGGCAGCCGGAGAGGTTCTGGCGGTCATTCAAACAAAGGAATCTCAGGCCGCGATCGCGGGAGCCGAGGCGCTCGTGCGCTTGGCGAATACGGAGGAACAGAAGGCAGAGGCACAGAAAGCCCTCGATCTTGCAAAGTCCTCGGAGAACAGCGTCGCTGTTCGTGCATCGTTCAGCGGCACGGTTTCATCGCGCTCCATCAGCGAGGGTGAGTTCGTTTCAGAGAATGCAGAGCTGTTTTCTGTGATTGATTTTTCGACTCTGGTGTTTGTCGCAGATGTGCCCGCGCGGGATTTGCCGTCACTTTCAGTTGGACAACACGCCACCATCAACTTACAGTCGCTCACCGGGAGGGATCTTCCGGCCGCCGTGGAAGCTATCAATCCGCAGACAGATTTTACGAGCCAGACGTTGAAGGTGCGATTGAAATTGGCAGGGGCCAAATCCAATCTGATGAAACTTCTGAAGACAGACATGATCGGGACCGCAAGAATCGTGACAGGTCTGCACAAAGGTGTGTTCATCGTCCCGAAAAGTGCTGTCCTGCGAAACGATGAAACGAACGCCTATTCCATTGTTACATTCAGCGCTGATTCACTTGCGCTAAGCCTTCCTGTTGAAATAGCGGGTATGACCGACTCGACTGTCGCCATTACCAATCACGGCTTGAAAGAAGGGATGAGCATTATCACAGAAGGCAATTATGCTCTCGCCGACTCCACACGTATCACCGTCGTGAGATAGGATTCCCATGCGCTTATTTGACTATGTCCACCGCCACGCGAAGGCAATTCTCTTCACTGTCGCAATGTTCACCCTCTCTGGTGTCGCGCTGACGTGGGTGATGCCCGTTTCGCTTTTTCCAGATGTGACATTTCCCAGGATCGTCGTTCTGGCAGACAATGGTGAGCAGCCGGTTGAACGAATGATGACTGAAGTCACGAAACCTCTCGAAGAGGTGGCGAGTTCCATCCCGGGTGTGCGCAACGTCCGCTCGATCACGAGCAGAGGATCGACGGAGATTTCCGTCGGCCTCGACTGGGGAAGTAACGTTCAGCAAACGCTGCAAATGCTGCAGGGGAGGATTTCGAACGTCCGGAACGAGCTCCCGCCAACGGCGACCATACAGGCCGAGCAGATGTTTGTGGCGGTCTTCCCGATACAGGGCTACAGCCTGACATCGGACAAGCAGAGCCTTGTGGAGCTCCGCGACATAGCATTGTATCAGATCCGTCCGGCGCTTCTGCGCGTGAAGGGTGTAGCGAAAGTGGAGATCAAGGGGGGAGACTTGCGGGAATTCCTGGTCGTGCTCTCTCCCGAGAAGCTGGCGGCATATCACTTGAGTCCCGGTCAGGTTGTCGATGCGATCAATAAGACGAACCTGATCACATCCTCAGGCCTGGTTGAGGACAACTATCAGCTGTACCTTTCCCTCACTTCGGGACTCATCAAATCGATTAGTGACCTTGAATCGGTTGTTCTCTCTCTCCAGAATGGTGTTCCAATCCGAGTGTCGGATGTCGGTGTCGTGAAGCCATCGGTTGCGGACAAATATATCCGCACGACGGCCAACGGCAAAGATGCGGTGCTCATCGATATCATCAAGCAACCGACGGGGAGTACTGTTCAGATCGGCAGAGACGTCACCGAGGAGGTGAGAAAGCTCACACTGCCATCCGATGTGCGATTCGAGAACTTCTATGATCAAGGAGATTTTATCAGCAGTTCGATTGCGAGCACACGCGACAGCATTATCATAGGTATCCTTCTGGCAATGACGGTGCTCGTGGTCTTCCTGCGCAGCTGGCGTGTGATGGCCGTGATGCTCCTCGTGGTCCCGGCAACGATTGCATCAACAATTGTGTTCATCAACGCTGTCGGATTATCGATCAACATCATGACTCTTGGCGGCATCGCAGCCGCTGTGGGATTGATCATTGATGACTCAATCGTCGTCATCGAGAATATCTTCACCCAGTTCGCGGCACGCAAGAGGAGAGAGGTGCCCCACAGAGAGGCTCTTGCAGATGCAAGCTCGGGGTCACTCCGATATATGATTCCGGCAATCGTTGGCTCATCCGCAAGCACCATCGTGATTCAGATTCCGCTGGCGTTCTTGGGCGGAGTCACCGGAGCCTTCTTCGCTTCGCTCTCGATCACCATGGTTTTTGCGATGCTCATCTCGTTCCTGTTCTCCATCACACTGTCGCCGTTGCTGACCACGTTGATTCTTCGAAAGAAGGACTTCGAACGTGAAGAGGCGAAAGAGCTAGCCGGATCCCGGATTGCGCGTTGGTATGGCAGGGTATGCACGGCTATGCTGCGGCGTCGGCTGCTCGTTATCCCAGCGGCATTGGTGATCATGCTGGTGACATACTATCTCTACGAACGCATCGGCAGCGGATTCATGCCGGAAATGGATGAAGGGACATTCGTTCTTGATTACTGGTCACCTCCCGGCACGTCGTTGAGAGAAACTAATCGGATACTGATCAAGGTCGAAAACATCCTGATGTCAATTCCGGAAGTCGATTCGTACTCCCGTCGCACAGGGACGGAGTTGGGATTCTTTCTCACGGAACCAAACACTGGCGATTTTCTTGTGAAGCTGAAAAAGGAGAGATCAAGGGACATCGAAGAGATCATTTCTGAAGTACGATCGAAAGTTGAAAGCACTGAGCCAGCGCTGCGCATCGAATTCGTCCAAATCAACATGGATGTCATCGGGGATCTCATCAACAACCCGGAGCCTATTGAGATCAAACTCTTCGGCGAGGAGCCTGCTCTCTTGCAGATAAAAGCGGAAGAAGTGAAGTCGCTGATCGAATCGATCGCCGGGGTAGTGGACGTCTTCAATGGTATCGTTGTTTCCGGGCCTTCGTTCGTCGTTGACATCGATCCCTCGAAGGCATGGCAAGCGGGATTCAATCCTGTGGACGTTCACGATCAGCTGGAGACAATTATCCGAGGCCGAACTGAAAGCAATATCCAGAAGGGGGAGAAGCTGATCGGCATCCGGGTTCGGTACCCGGATGTGTATAGGAACGATCTTGACAAGATCCAGGGGCTACAACTTATCAACTCGAATAATGTTCCGATACCTCTTCGAAGCATTGCAAGCTTCAGAAAGACTGCCGGACAGGCCGAAATCCGAAGGGAAGGATTGCGGCAGCTGGTCGCAGTTACAGCACGAATTTCCGGTCGAGATCTTGGGAGCACAATCAGTGAGATCAAGAAGAAACTCTCGACTCATCTAATTTTGCCGCGGGGCGTAACACTGGACTTTGGAGGTGTGTACCAAACTCAGCAAGAGTCCTTTGTCGGCCTCTTCCTGGTGGCGCTGGCGGCATTCATGCTCGTCTTTATTGTATTACTGTTCGAATTTGGGGAGTTCACGGTACCAATATCGATTTTTATCATCAACGTGCTGTCTTTGATTGGCGTGTTCTTTGGGCTCTGGCTCGCAGATGTCACATTCAACATCTCGAGCTTTGTCGGGGTTATCATGATCATCGGGATCGTTGCCGAAAATGCGATTTTTGTGCTTCACGCAGTGAAAGCATTCCAGAAAGAGGGCATGACGCTCGACGATGCAATCGTCAAAGCAGGGCAGGTTCGGGCACGCCCAATTCTGATGACAACGCTCGCTGCAGTGTTTGCTCTTCTGCCGCTGGCGCTTGGCATTGGCACGGGCTCTCAGATGCAACAATCACTCGCTATTGCGGTCATTGGTGGATTCTCTGTCTCGAGCTTTCTGCTTTTCTTTGGGTTGCCCATGGTCTATCGCCTGTCGAAGCACTAGAAGCGGTCTGATCGGCGCCCTCGCTGGTCTCGAAGCACAACTGCAGAGAGTGTGCCATGTCATTCGTTCTTACGCCCGCGGGTATTGGTTTCTCCGGTTGTTCACTTATTTCTCCGCCATGCCGCGCAAGCCGTCCCATGCAGGGATGGCTCTATGCTCTCCTCGAGCTTTTTGGCTTCCCGCAGCTCTATTCGGCATCGGTTTCTTCCTGTTTCTCCGAGTGTCTTCAGCAAGTATGCGACGAGCCGCTGCTGCCTTGACAATTTGATAATACTCGTCTAACATTGGCCTAAAGCAAAACTGACATCTGGGCATCGCGAGTGGGGTTTCCAACGACTGCCGGAATCATTTTTCAGAGAAAGGAGCGCCCGGTGAGGCAGTTCACTCTCGCTGTTTTGTTGAGCTGCGTTGGAACGCTTCTGGCCCAGGAGAAGAGTGCCGCTCCAGCAGGGAAATTCAGCGGCCTGATGTTCGGAGACTACTACTACAACGTGCAGCGAGATCCGAACCTCGGTTCACAATCGAATGTCGCGACACCCGGCACGACAGCGGTGCAAGGGTTTCAGTTTCGCCGTATCTACCTGACGTACGATAATGACATTGCCGAGCAGTTCGCGTCCCGTTTCCGAATCGAGGCCGAGCAGGGCGTTAACATAAGCAATGGCAAGATCGGCGTTGTCGTGAGAGATGCCTATCTGCGGTGGAAGAATATCTTCGCGGGCAGCGATCTGATTTTTGGGATTCAGCCGCCGCCGACCTACGACATTTCTGATGCATTCTGGGGATATCGATCGCTTGAAAAGACCCTCATGGATCTTCGCGGCATCTACGCTCCGCGTGATATTGGGGTCTCGCTGAAGGGCAAGCTCGTCCCGAGCGGAATCCTGAACTACTGGCTGATGATTGGCAAGAACTCAGTCTCTAGCTCTGTGCCCTCGAAATACAACCGCTATTCCATTCATCTGCACATCAGACCGTCATCAAACCTCCTGGCGACGATATACGCGGATTACAATGACCGCGCTAACAGGACTGATCCGTTCGCCGTGGGTGCAAAGGTGGCGAATGGCACGACGACATTTGCTCTCTTCGTCGGTTACACACAACCTGATCTATTCTCTCTGGGTGGAGAAGGATTCAGCTCGTCAACCGCAAGTGGTTATACGTCACCTGGCGCGCGATCGCTGAGCGCTCTTACATCGTTTGGATTCTCTGGTTGGGCTTCGCTTAATCTGGTTTCGAGCGTTACCGCTGTTGGTCGATTCGATTATTTCGACCTGAACTCAAATGCACACGCCAGGGCGACTCACGGAACTATATTATCGGTGGAATTTCCTGGAAGCCGGACAAGAATGTCTCCATCATCCCGAATATTCTGTACGAAACATATGAGAAACCGTCGGGGGGAACAGCTATCGACGCCAGTGTCACAGCGCGAATGACGCTGTACTATATCTTCCTCTAGACAGTGAACAACCATAGTTACCTATCCTGAAGCATCGGTGAATCTTTTGCCAGATATGCACGCTCACCGATCAGGGGCGCTTGAATAATACGCTACATCCTTCGACCTATAAGGGCCAAATTGCTCAATGGCTTCCACGATACTCGTCGTCGATGACGAAAAAGACATTCTCGAGTTGCTGAAGTACAATCTCGAGAAGGAAGGCTATCGTGTGCTCACGGCACACAACGGGAAAGAAGCTCTCAGGTTTGTCAAACAGCATCCAGACCTTGTCGTGCTCGACGTCATGATGCCGGAGCTCGACGGGTGGGAGGTCTGCAAAGCTATACGGAAAGACCCGGCGAGTGCCAAGATTCCAATCGTTTTTCTCACAGCGAGGGACAGCGAGGTCGACGAGGTTGTGGGACTGGAACTCGGCGCAGACGATTACATCACGAAGCCTGTTAAAATCCGCACGTTTCTCGCCCGAATCAAACGAGCATTGAAAGTGCGGGGGGGAGGGGAGACCTTAGAGGAGACTGAGGTACTGAAGATGGGTGAGCTCGAGATCCAGATGAACAATTATGTTCTGCGAATCGGCAGCCGCGAGATCCATTTACCAAAAAAGGAATTTGAAGTGCTTTTGTTTTTGGCCCGGCACCCGGAACGTGTTGTGTCTCGTGAGACGCTCCTTAACGAGATCTGGGGGCATGACGTGTACGTCGTCGACCGCACCATCGACGTGCACGTGCGGAAGATTCGCGAGAAGCTGGGCCGACATGCGCACCACATAGAAACCGTCAAAGGTGTCGGATATCGTTTTCGAAAGGATGTTGATGCGTAGCGTACGATCACAGATAGCATTCACGTTTGTCGTCGTCTCGGTTCTCCTGATCGCGTTTCTCGGAGTCCTGCTGAGCTACGAAATCGAGAAATACTACTTTGACCGGTTGCTGACGAGCCTGCGTACAGAGACACAAGTCATCGCAGCATTGTTGCAGGAATCAGCCTTGCGCGGCGTGGTGCGTGCAAACACGGAGAAGGACCTTGCCGCATTTGCTTCAGCAGCTCAGATGCGGATCACTCTTGTCGATTCGTCTGGCGTTGTTGTCTACGATTCCTCTGTTCCTGATTCACTACTTCAAACACTTGAGAACCACGCTGAACGTCCGGAGATCATTGAAGCTCGCCAAATCGGCACTGGTGTAGATGTGCGCTCGAGCAGATCGATCCATCATGATCTCGTGTATGTCGCACGCAAGGTCGCCTTAATCGGATCTTCAGCGGGGGCCTTTCCCAAGCTTCAGTTCGTTCGGATCTCTGTTGAACTCACAGAAGTACAGCGGGTGATGTATGAGATTCGATTCAAGATCGTCATCGCCTCAATTGTCATCGTCGTTGTTGTGCTGATCGTGAGTCAAATAGTCTCACGGCGGTTGACGAAGCCTCTTACCGAGATTGCAGGGATGGTAAACGAAATCAAGGCGGGTAATCTCGACCAGAAGCTCCCCGTACGGTCAAGCGACGAGATTGGGCGGCTCGCGGGGCTCATCAATGAGATGACGGACAAACTGAAGGCGGACATTGAACAGTTGAAAAAACTCGAACGCGTTCGAACCGAATTCCTGGGCAACGTGTCTCATGAACTACGGACGCCCATTTTCTCGCTAAAAGGCTTTCTGGAAACCCTCCTGGAGGGAGCGCTTGATGATCCTGCTGTCAATAAGGCCTTCATCGAAAAGGCGTACCACCACGCGAATCGTCTCGACAATCTTCTAAGTGACCTTATCGAAATTTCCCGTATCGAGTCTGGCGATATGAAGATGAGCTTCAGATATTTTGACTGCGTCTCGATTCTGAAGAGTCTCATCACGGACTTCTCGGATAGTGCAGCGAAGAAGAAACAGAAGCTCATTGTGGATACACCTGAGCACGAAGTGCTCGTGCTTGGTGACAAAGAACGAATACGCCAAGCGTTGGGCAACATCGTTGACAACGCAATCAAATATAGCCCCGACGGATCTACGGCGGATGTGCGCCTCACGGAGTCGGAGCGCTCAGTGATGATATCTGTTTCCGATACTGGCCAGGGCATCGAGGCCGTTCACCTACCCCGGATCTTCGAGCGATTTTACAGGGTTGATAAGACGCGTTCACGAGAAGTGGGAGGAACGGGTCTCGGGCTTGCCATCGCGAAGCACATCGTTGAAGCTCATGGCAGCAAGATCTCGGTCGTAAGCGAGTTGGGCAAAGGGACGACCTTCTCATTTGAGTTGAGGAAGTAGGAGAGATCCCCGGGAGGGATCCCTTCTCGCTTTGTTTTCCTTGTTTAATCCACCCCTCGTCGTTTTTCCCGCCGTACTCACTGGAATTATCCTCTTCATCCGACGTCGATTCTCCTCTCCACTGAGGGAGGGGGAATCTCGTTGTGCCTTCTTATCCCATTCCCCAAGGACTGTTGACTCAGGTGTGATGCTCTGATATAGCGTCCTGCGATAAGTCGTGAAGGTCTCCCTCTTAACAATTTCGTAGTACGCTCCTAACATTGGTGTAACGGCCGCATGGTAACTTTGTGCCGCAAGCAACCGACGAAGCGGTGATCAACGGCTTTTCAACCTGCCCAATTCTAAGAGAGGGAGATTGTGATGCACAAGATGGTTCTTTCAAGTCTGATGTTGCTCGGGTTTGCCCTTCATGCACAAGAGAAGGATACCACTCTGTATGATCTTCAAAAGAAAGTGACGGAAGTGAAGGAACAGGCTGACGGTTTGAACGAACAACTCCTTGCCTTGACGCCCGTTGTTGACATGCTCAAGAAGATTAAGATTAGCGGGTACATTCAGTCACAATTCCAGGTTGCCGATGGTGACGGAATTGGCTCTTTCTCAGGTGGCAATTTCGCAGCAGGTGTGCACTCCCGCTACCAGGTTCGGCGGGGACGAGTGAAAGTAAACTATGACAACGACCTCACGCAGTACGTACTCCAGATCGATGTGACGCCGGGCGGTGTCGCAATCAAAGATGCGTACGTGAGCCTCAAAGAACCCTGGACAAGGACTTTCGGCCTGACGGCCGGCGTGTTTGACAGACCCTTCGGTTTTGAGATTTCGTACTCCTCAAGCAACCGTGAAGCTCCGGAACGCTCCAGAGTGTATCAAACGCTCTTTCCTGGCGAGCGTGACATGGGCGCAAAGCTGGAGATCACGCCTCCTGAAAATTCGCCGTTGAGCTGGTTCAACCTGAAGGCAGGTCTCTTTACCGGAGTGGGACCTACCGCACAGGAAAATGACAACAACAAGGACTTGATCGGACGCGCCGGTTTCGAACTTCCGATGCGTGAGGAGGGGCTCGAGATCGACGGCGGTGTGTCGATGTACCTCGGCAAAGTGCGGAGCAATCAGCGTGCTGTTTACAAGATGGATGGTGGCGGCAAGGCATTTGCTTATGACTCGAGTGTATCCAACAACGGGTCGTACTTTGATCGTAATTATATCGGCGCAGACGTCCAGCTATATTATGAGATGCCGGTGTTAGGGGGGATGACTCTCCGTGGAGAGTACATCAGTGGAAAACAGCCCAGTACGGGTGGCAACAGCGCGACATCAAACTACAACTCATTCTACAACGCTGCTGGCACTGCTCTGTTTCAGAGAAACTTCTCGGGATTCTATGTCAACTATGTTCAGAACATTGGCCTAAGCAACCAGTTCGTCTTGAAGTATGATGTGTTCACACCAAATACCGACGTGTCCAGCAATGACATCGGTGCAACGACTCCGGCTGGAAAAGTCGCCCTCACTGCGGGTGATATTAAGTTCACAACGCTGGGAATCGGCTGGGTGTATCATTGGGATTCCAATGTGAAACTCACGTTCTACTACGACATCGTAACAAATGACAAAGTGAACGCGAACGCGCCTGCAGCCCTGGCCGCGTTCAAGGATGAGATTAAGGACAACGTGTTCACGGTTCGCATGCAATACAAATTCTAAGTTCACTACCTGATCAACCTGAAGGAGTATAACCGAATGAAAATTATCAGCACGCTTGTTGTCGCCGCAGTTCTGGTCCTCGGCTTTGTGATGCAGCCTGCGGAAGTTATCACCGTAAAAGGATCAGACACAATGGTTATCCTGGCCCAGCGGTGGGCCGAAATCTACATGGCGAAGCACCCTGGTGTGACCGTCCAAGTCACCGGCGGCGGATCCGGCGTGGGCATATCCGCACTCATCAATGGAACAACGGATATCTGCAACGCCTCACGTCCGATGAAACAGTCTGAAATCGATAAGCTGAAAGCGCGATTTAACGTGTTGGGAGTTGAAATCAAAGCGGCGAAGGACGGTCTGGCAATCTATGTCAACGAATCGAACCCCGTACAAGAGCTGTCGATCGAACAACTGAAGGGAATCTACACTGGAGCGATCACCAACTGGAAAGATGTCGGCGGGCCTGAAGCAAAGATTATCCTCTATGGTCGTGAGAACAGCTCCGGAACCTATGTCTACTTCAAAGACAACGTGCTCAAGGGTGATGACTTCTCGCCTATGACGCAAACAATGCCCGGAACAGCAGCGGTGGTCAACGCAGTTTCGAAGGATAAGTTCGGCATTGGCTACGGTGGTGCCGCCTATGCCAAAGGAATTAAGGATGTGAAGGTGAAGAAGGATGCCGGATCGCCAGGCTACCTGCCGACAGAGGAAAATGTGAAGAACGGCAAGTATCCCATTTCACGATACTTGTATCTCTATGCTCGTAACCGTCCAACAGGTGCCCTGAAAGAGTACATAGATTGGATCCTTAGCCAAGAAGGGCAACAGATTGTAGCCAAAGTTGGCTACTTCCCGGTGAAGTAAGCCTAAGGAGGCGAATCGCGGCACGAGATTCTCTGCGATGGCCACGAAAACTCGTGGCCATCGCCATTTCTGCTTCTCTCCACATGCCGCTGAAGGGCTTAACAATTCGGTAACATGAACATAACGGGCAAATAATACGAGCGATGTAAATTGCACCACAGTTTGAGCTTTCAATTCCGACTTAGCTCAATGCAAGACCTTAAGACACCGAAAGAGACCGAAACGCTGCTACATCCAATCACCATAACCTCGGAGAGTATTACCACCCGCGAGAAGCGGGGGAACAACAATGGTCGCGTCACAACGCTGTGGTGGAAAAAGAGATTTCGGCTTGGCGAATTTCTCATTGAGAAATCCATCACTGCAATCTCATTTCTTTCTTTTGCCTTCATTGCGCTGATCTTCGTTTTCGTGTTCCGCGAGTCGCTTCCGATCTTCTCCTCAAGCGTTGTCAAGAAGCCTGTTGAGACGAAACAAGTACAACAGGAAACATACGGCGATGATACACCTACGGCCGAACTGCAACAACAGGTTGATGAAAGGAAGAAGTCTGTTGAGAACCTGGAAGAGGGAGGTGCGACAGCCGCGAATCTTGCGAGCAAGACCTGGCAGCCTGTCTCCTCGAAGCCGAAATATGGCATGCTCCCGCTGGTCGTGGGGAGTTTGAAGGTTACCACAGTCGCAGTGCTGTTCTCCGCTCCGGTAGCAATTCTTGCAGCTCTGTTCACCGCAGCGTTTGCGCCAAAATGGGCTAAAGAACTTCTGAAACCCTCAATCGAGATTCTTGCTGGTATTCCATCTGTTGTCATCGGCTTCTTTGCTCTGATTGCAATGGCGACCTTCTTGCAGAACACGTTCGGATTCCAATACCGCCTCAACGCATTTGTAGGAGGCATCGCTTTGTCGCTTGCTGTCATCCCAATCATCTACACGATCACAGAGGATTCACTTTCGAGAGTGCCGAAAGTCATGACGGAGGCAAGCCTCGCACTGGGAGCCTCAAAATGGCAGACTGCCTTGTTCGTTGTGCTCCCCGCGGCAACACCCGGCATCTTCGCGGGGATCCTTCTTGGTATCGGGCGGGCATTTGGGGAAACGATGATTGTCCTCATGGCGACGGGAAACGCTTCGATGTTCTCCGGTGACCTGTTTGAGCCGGTACGGACGATGTCAGCAACGATCGGTGCCGAGATGGGCGAAGTGGTTTTTGGTGATACGCATTACACCGTTTTGTTTTTCATCGGCGCGGTTCTCTTTCTCTTCACCTTTACGTTGAATGCGATTGCTGAGGTTTTCATCCGTCAGCGCTTAACGAAGCGATTCGAGGGGCAATGAGAAAACTAGTGCGAAAACTGCTCGGCCTTTCGATTCCTCTTCTGTCGGGATTGTGCGCAATCTCCGTAGTCCTGATCGTGCTGATCGTGATGGGTGAGGTAATCCTTGGGGGCTGGAGCACATTGAGCTGGGAATTTCTTTCGACCGGACCCAAGGAAGGCATGACAGAGGGGGGGATCTACCCGGCAATCATCGGGACGTTTCTTCTCGTCGTCATGATGTCGATCGCAGGAGTGCCAATCGGTACAATTACCGCAATCTACCTGAGTGAGTATGCAAGCCAGAAATCGATTCTCGCGAGGATGATTCGGTTCGCTGTGAACACACTTGCCGGCGTACCAGCCATTGTCTTTGGACTCTTTGGGCTTGGATTCTTTGTCCAATTCGTCGGAACGGGGATGGACAAGATGCTGAGTGGCGGAACCGACCTGAAATGGGGCCAGCCAAACATCCTGTGGGCGAGCCTCACGATGGCGCTTCTTACGCTTCCGGTCGTGATCGTGTCCGTGGAGGAAGCAATCAAAGCCGTACCGCGTGAGTTGCGAGAAGCGAGCCTGGCGCTCGGCGCGACTAAATGGGAAACAATTCGCAAGGTTGTTTTGCCCAACTCCATCACAGGAATTCTGACAGGCGGGATCCTGGCGGTGAGCCGTGGGGCAGGAGAGGTGGCACCAATTCTCTTCACGGGTGCGGCGTATTTTCTCCCGCATCTCCCGAAGGCGCTGTCGGATCAGTTCATGGAACTTGGATATCACATCTACATCATGTCCACGCAGTCGCCCGACGTCGAGGCGACGAGGGGAATCCAGTATGCAACGACGCTCGTCTTATTGCTGTTAACGTTTACGCTAAATTTCTCAGCGATCTTTTTGCGATACAAAATACGAACGCGCAAAGCACGGTAATATGGAGTCCTCCAGCTCTATGAAGCAGAATGGCCACAAAATCACGACTCGGAATCTCAGCCTCTCGTACGGGCCGAAATTGGCGCTGAAGGATGTCACTGTCGAGATAAAAACGAACTGTGTCACGGCGTTGATTGGACCGTCCGGTTGTGGCAAATCGACATTCCTCCGTTCACTGAATCGTATGAACGATTTGATTGACGGGGTACAGACGACGGGTGAAGTGTTGGTGGATCAAGTTGACATCTACAGAAATGATGTTGATGTCGTCGCTCTCAGGAAGAAAATCGGCATGATATTTCAGCGATCGAATCCCTTTCCAAAATCGATTTACGACAATATCGCATATGGTCCGCGTATCAATGGCATTCATGAAAAGGCCAAGCTCGACCAAATTGTTGAGCGAAGTCTCAAGCAAGCTGCCCTGTGGGATGAAGTCAAAGACGATTTGAAGAAGAGCGGGTTGGCGCTGTCTGGAGGGCAGCAGCAGCGTCTCTGCATCGCTCGGGCGCTGGCAGTCGATCCCGAGGTGCTTCTGATGGATGAGCCGGCGAGCGCCCTCGATCCGATCGCGACGGCGAAGATTGAAGAGCTCATTTTTGCGCTCAAGGAGAAATACACAATTGTGATCGTCACGCACAACATGCAGCAAGCCGCACGGGTAAGTGATTATACAGCATTTTTCTATGTGGGGAACTTGGTCGAGTTCGATGAAACAAAGAAGATGTTCACTTCGCCGAAAGAGAAGCAAACAGAAGACTATGTGACGGGACGGTTCGGCTAGGATGTAAGGGTGCGATATGGTTGAATCAATGACGATGTGAATCCACTTTGATGGAGATCGATAGCGCTCATGCCAAGACATTTTGAGCTGGAATTGGATCAACTGCGGACGATGCTGATCCGGATGGGAAGCCTCGTCGAAGAACAGATTGACTATGCTGTCAACGCTATCACCGAGGCAGACGTAGCGCTTGCTCGCCTGGTGATGGATCGCGACAAAAAGGTCGACGATTACGACAACTTGATCGACCAGCAATGCATGAAGATATTCGCTCTGACACAACCGGTTGCGATCGATCTACGGCTTTTGATGGCTGCCCTGAAGATCAATAATGAGTTAGAGCGGATCGGTGATATTGCGGTGAATCTTGCGGAAAGAGTGGAACCACTGCTGCCGTATCAAGAGTTTGTCAGGGCGACGCCTCTACGAGAAATGGCGATCGCGGCGCGGGAGATGGTGAAGTACTCCATAGATTCTTTTGTGAACAACGACCCAGAGCTGGCCAAGCGAATCTTGGTGTCCGACGACGTTGTTGACAATTATGATCGCGAGATCTTTAATACGATGATCGCCAAGATGAAGGAGGGGAGAGAGAACATTGATCCTGCATCGCATCTGATGATCATTTCACGGCATATTGAACGGCTTGCGGATCATGCGACGAACATCGCGGAGGACGTGATTTTCCTTGTCAATGCAAGGATCATTAAGCATAATGCGTACAAGCTCGACACGTAGTCGGCTGCCCGGAATTTTCCCCTCGCCGCAAGCCTTGGCGTATTCGAAGGACGAGAATGCATAGCGGTTCCTGCTTCGCATTTCTCTCAAGATCTGGCGCAGACTCTGCGACTCCTCTCTGGGGGACTTCGGTTTATGTTGAGAATTAGAAATATTCTTCTATCTTGTTGGAAATAGGCATGGCGTCTCAAGAGGTGAACAATGAGAGTGCATTTCACGAAAATGAGCGGAGCAGGCAACGATTTCGTCGTTGTCGATAATCGCGATCGGAAGATCAGGCACGGTGCGCGCATTGCGAGGTATTTGTGTGACCGCAGGTGGGGGATAGGGGCCGATGGCCTTCTACTGCTGGAGAAAAGCCGAATAGCCGATTATCGAATGATGTATTACAATGCTGACGGAAGTTACGGCGGAATGTGCGGAAATGGAGGCCGATGCATAGCGTGGTTTGCCCACAGATCAAAGATTGCACCCGCCAGGCATACCTTTGAAGCGCTGGACTACCTTTACGATGCTGAGGTGAAAGGCAAGACAGTCCTTCTCAGAATGAAGAGTCCGAAGGGACTGGAAATCGGAAAGCAGGTCAGACTATCCTCCGGTAAGTTAAGGTTGGCATCTGTAAACACGGGTTCACCGCATGTAGTTGTCAAGGTTGCTGATATTGGTAGGAAAAAGAGCCGGATGTCGACGCTCGACGTGATTGGAATGGGACGTGAGATCAGGTACCACCCAGCGTTTAGGCCGGCCGGTACGAACGTGAATTTTGTTGAGGCTGTCGGTGCTAACTCCATAAAAATTCGAACCTACGAGCGTGGTGTTGAAGATGAAACACTAGCGTGCGGAACAGGTTCGATTGCATCTGCGCTCGTGTCGTCAGTTCTATGGAATTTGAAGTCACCGATCACGGTGATACCAAAGAGTGGTCGCAAGCTTCAAGTTCTGTTCGAGCGCGAAGGTGGTCATTTTGGGAACGTGAGGCTTAAGGGGCCTGCGGAGCTCGTTTTCAAGGGATTTGTGGAGGTATAGGTCAAATGGCAGCCGAACCCGAGAACGCGACAGTGCCGTGGACGAGGCGGCTTTTTGTGCGGGATTCGCAGTTAGGGTGGCTCGGGCTTGTGACAGGTCCTGCAGTGTATTCGTGGCTTCGCAGATACGATTTCACTTCAACCGCACAAGCCGAAGGGTCGAAGGAGTTGGGCACTGTCAGCGAGTTCACACCTGGCCAAGCAAAGGAAGTGACGCTCGGCGGGAGAAAAGTCTTGGTAGGACGCCTGAACACCGGCGACTGGACCGCGGTGAGTGCCGTTTGCACACACTTGGGTTGCTCGGTTTGCTTGGATCGGGACGGGGACGTGATTGTGATAGCGTGTAATTGCCACAACAGCAAGTTCGGGGTTGACGGGACGAATTTGTCCGGGCCAGCGCCGTATCCATTGCCAGGTACGATATCTCAGTGAGGGCAGAAAAAGTGATATTGTCAGTTCTGAAGCCCGAAAGTGATGAAGCGCCTGAGTAGTCGGCGACTGCTGCGTTTCCGTTTTGTCTTATAATATGTATTATGTAAAGTCAGCCCAAAGCCAGAGGCAGCTAGAAGTTCACTCATCTTACCGCGCCGTCTCTCCCACTGCGGTTGGAATCGCACTCCGATAGGCATCTTGCAGATCGTCGACAGCCAACTTGATTTCGTTGCAAATAGTCAGGTACGAGGTGTGGTCCACTCTTCCGATCACCTTGGCTGGCACGCCAAGCTCACCTGCAAGCACAAGGACAGCAGTGAGGTTATCTGGATGGCAAGAAAGGATCACTCTTGTTTGAGTCTCCCCAAAGAGCGCACGATCGGCTCTCAGGGAGGAATTCGCATACTCCTCGATGGTGGCCCCCAGTGAGCCGTGAGACTCAATGAGTGCCTCAGCAAGCGCTACGGCGAGGCCGCCCTCTGAGCAATCATGGGCTGACGAGATCAGTGCTTGTTCAGTCAGTGTCAGGCAAAGAGCTTGAAGTGGCTTCTCAGCGCCTAGGTCAATAGCTGGTGCATCGCCAGTAACTTGCCCACTCCGTTGAAACAAATACTCTGAGCCTCCGAGCTCGCCAAGTTCTTTTCCCAGCATCACGATAATGTCTCCGGACGCCTGAAACGCGGACGGCACGGCCTTGTCAACATCGTCGATGACCCCGAGCATTCCTATGACGGGAGTCGGCAACACGGAACCGTCGGGGCTTTCGTTGTAGAAGCTCACGTTTCCACCCGTTACAGGTGTGTCCAGGACCCTGCAGGCCTCACCGACGCCGGCAACCGCCTCCTTGAACTGCCAATAGATCTCTGGATCGTACGGATTCCCAAAGTTGAGGCAGTTTGTGATCGCAAGCGGTTTTGCGCCAGTGCATGCAATGTTTCTGGCAGCTTCCGCGACGGCGATCTGACCGCCTCTCCGGGGATTGAGATACACGTATCTTCCATTACAGTCAGTCGTGACCGCGATCGCCTTCTTTGTGCCCTTGATGCGCACTATCGCTGCGTCGTAGTTCACGGGCACCGTACCAGTACGAACCATTGAATCGTATTGATCGTAGACCCAGCGCTTGCAGGAAATACTTGGTGATCTTAGGAGATCCATGAGCACTTGATTATAGTCCCTTGGCGCCGGGAGCTCCTCCAGGTTGAACGATCTGACCTTATCCAGGTAAGACGGCGTTCTCGCCTCTCTCACATAAACAGGCGCACCCCCACCGAGCACGAGTGTCTCAGCAGGAACGTCGGCCTTGAGCTCACCCTGATGGTATACCTGAACCCTCCCACTGCCTATGACTTCACCTATCGTCACGGCATGTAAGTCCCATTTATCAAATATCTTCTTTAACGCTTTCTCATCTTTTGGTTCTACCACGAGCAGCATGCGTTCCTGAGATTCTGAGAGCATGATTTCGTAGCTCGTCATGCTCTTCTCCCGGAGCGGGACTGCATCCAGTTCCAGACGCATGCCACACCCTCCTTTTGCGCTCATCTCTGTGCTCGAGCACGTCAACCCGGCGGCTCCCATATCCTGGATCCCAACAATCAACCCGGCATCGATTGCCTCGAGCGTGGCCTCAAGGAGAAGTTTCTCCGTAAAAGGATCGCCAACCTGTACCGACGGCCGCTTCGCTTCAGACTTTTCTGAGATTTCTTCAGATGCAAACGTCGCGCCGTGTATGCCATCCCGACCCGTCGAAGACCCCACGATCATGACGAGGTTCCCCGGTCCCTTGGCGATGGCGCGTGCCATCTTGCCTCGCTGAACGATCCCGACAGCCATCGCATTTACGAGCGGATTTGCCGTGTAGCTCGCATCAAAATACACTTCACCTGCTACGGTTGGAACGCCAAAGCTGTTGCCGTAATCACCTATCCCCTTCACAACTCCCTTGAACAAATATCGGACTCTCTCGTTTGAGAGTTCACCGAAACGCAGGGAATTTAGTGCCGCGATGGGTCGGGCACCCATTGTGAAAATGTCACGCAATATACCGCCGACACCGGTAGCCGCACCCTGATAAGGCTCGACGGCAGATGGGTGGTTGTGACTCTCGATCTTGAATGCGATTCCAATATCGTCGCCGATATCTACAACGCCGGCATTTTCCTCGCCCGCCTCGACGAGAAGACGTGCGCCTGAGCGTGGAAGAGTCTTGAGGACACTGATAGAATTCTTGTAACTGCAGTGCTCACTCCACATGACACTATATATTCCAAGCTCAGTGTACGTCGGGATACGCCCGAGGATGTCAATGATTCTTTCGTACTCCTCCTCTGTCAGCCCGTGATCGAGTGCCAGATTAAGGTCGACAATTGGCTCACTATGTTCTTGCAACTCAAGCATTTATCTCTCTTTTTTTAATCAGGATTCTGCAGACCCCTCGCTGGTTCGGACCCAGAGTCGTGGCGAGAAAAAAGGCGGCAACGTCCTATTTCAGTTCAACAACGGTGACTCCAGTGCCACCCTCATTCCATTCGCCAAGACGGAACGACCGGACATGTGGATACATCTTTAGGAACTCGGAGATCCTCTTCCTGAGGGCCCCTGTACCCTTCCCATGAATGATATCGACCCGGTGCAGGCCTCCTACAACCGCATCGTCAAGAAAACGCTCGACCTGAGTGATTGCCTCATCCCCCATAAGGCCCCGCAGATCGATTTCCGTCTTTCCTTCGGGCGTATAAAGGGGGCTGGTGCTGCCAGCCGGCGTTGGAGGATTTGGTGAATTAGTCCTCTGAAGCGACTCGAGCCTGACCTTTAGCCGCGCGTTTCCCACCAAAACCGTTCCGAATGGACCCTTTAACTCGATAAGCTCACCTTGCTGCGACGTATCCCTGATTTTCACCTCGTCCCCCAGTGCCAATAGCCCAGTGGTGGACGGTTCTTCTGCAACCTCCAGTTCCTCGATGCGATCCTTCATTCTGACAACTTCTTCCCTCGCCGCCTGAATCACAGATTTCTCTGCGGACGATTCCCGAATTTCCCTCACCGTTCGCTCAATCAGAGCCTGGGAGCCGCTCACGATTTCCTTCGCCTCGTCGACGGCCTTCTGCCGGATCGTCCGGAGCTCTTTCCGAAGATCCTTCATTCTCTGCTCGTACAGCTCTTCCTGGGTATGCAGGCGGTTCCGTTCGGCTGATACCTGGAGTAATTGCTCTCGATAATCCTGTGTTTGGCGCTCAAGTTCCGTAAGAAGCGTTTCTAACTTGACCTTCTCGTCTCCGACGAAATTGCGGGCCTGACTTACGACAGAATGTTGTAGCTCCATGCGCCGCGCGAGTTCCAGCGCATAGCTGCTTCCCGGGACCCCGAATCTGAACTGATATGTCGGCTTAAGCGTTGCTTGGTCGAATTCCATGCAGGCATTTGACATCCCTTCCGTCTCGTGCGCGAAGGCTTTCAACATTCCGTGGTGGGTTGTAGCGATGGTCATGGCGCCGCGCCCTGTCAGTTCCGCGAGTATCGCCGCCGCCAAGGCGCCCCCTTCTGCAGGATCAGTCCCCGCGCCGATTTCGTCGATAAGGACCAGGCTTCGTTCATTGGCTCCGTTCAGGATATCTCGCATCTGGAGGAGATGAGAGCTGAAGGTGCTCAGATCGTTCTCGATTGATTGCTCGTCACCGATATCGACAAAGACAGATTCAAAGACTCCGAGCTCCGAATCGGGCGCCGCAGGGATGTGCAGGCCTGCCTGGGCGCAGAGGGATAGCAAACCAACGGTCTTCATTGCAACGCTTTTTCCGCCTGCATTGGGACCCGTAATGAGGAGCGTGTGCACATCGCGGCCCAGTTCAAGGTCGAGCGGAATCACCTCTTCCCGCCGATGTCGCTGGAGCAGAACTGGATGACGGGCTTGAGACAATCGGATCGTTGCCTCCGTCGTGATGCCCGGAGGATTACCTAAGATTTCAATCGAGTACTTCGCCTTTGCAAAAACGAGGTCGAGCGCTGCTAGGGCGACGAGTGTTGGCTCAAGCTGAAGGCGTATCTCCCGGACCTGTTGAGTCAACTCAGTGAGAATGCGTGCGATCTCGCGCTGCTCTCCAAGGTGTAATTCGGTGAGGGCGTTGTTGAGATCGAGCGTCTCCGCCGGCTCGATGAACACCGTTGCACCGCTCGCAGAACTCGAATGGATAAATCCCGGCACATGGTTCTTGTGCTCCGTTTTGACAGGAACCACCATCCTGCCGTCGCGCGTGGTGACAATCTCTTCTTGCAGGAAATCTTTTTCCGAGACTCGCTTCAGGATGGAAGCCAGACGTTTCCGAAGGGTATCTGAAGTCGAGATCATTTCCTCGCGAATACGCCGGAGTTCCTTGCTCGCAGAATCGCGAAGATGACCATCTTCATCGATGCACTCGACGATATTATATTCAACGACCTTGTCGCTGAAGAGCATCGCGGCCAGGTTGCTCAAGAGCGGGTAATCCTTGCGGCGTTTCCCGATAAATGAGGCAAGCGTTCGGGCTGCACGCAGCGTGGACGCAATGTCCAGGAGTTCGCGGCTCGTCAGGACGTGATTTTCGACGCCAGCACGCCTAAGAGACGGAACGATGTCCTTAATTCCTTCGAGCGGGGCCCCTCCTTCCGCAATGAGGATTTCTTTTGCTTCGGAAACTTGTTGAAGTTCCTGACGGATGCGATCGGCGTCCGTCATCGGTGCGAGGTGGGATACTAATTCGCGGGCGGGCTCAGACGCGACAAGCTGCCGAAGTCGGTCGAGGATTCTGTCGAATTCGAGTTTACGAATCGGAATTGAAAAATCGACTACCAAGGGATGTCGTTCCTCAGCGCCCGGCGTTCTAATGAGTTGAATCTACTGGTGCGATGCCCGGCGATGTCGCTTTGTCAGTGGAGTCTTGCGTGAGTGAATCGGCCGGGGCCGCGCCTGGTGCGGCGACATTATCGATCGCCTGCTTCGCGGTCTCTGGTAAGGTCGAAAAGAGATCCATTATTTGCGGCGCAACGACAGCGACGGGGGTATAGAGCCGGGACTCGCGCTTCGTCCGATCACGCGGCGGTCCATCCTTCATAGTGATCAGGAAGATGACAACGCTGACGAAGATTATACCCTCGGCGAGTCCTAGGGCTGCGCCGACGCTTTTGTCGACGATTGCCCCCGGTCCCTCCGGTGCGAACTTGTAGTTCCCCGTGACGATGCGGTAGAGGGCAAACTGCAGCATGAAGAGAATAAGGAAGATCATGAGGAAGGCTGCAATTGGCGCGGTCGCCGGCTGATAATTGAGTTTCTCAATCAGGAACGTTCCGAGGTCATGCATGAAGTACTGGCCAAGAAACAACCCGAGAATCATGACGGCGATCGCAACAAGTTTGCGGGCCGATCCATCCCGGAATCCCAACACGGCGAATCCAATAAACGGGAACATCATCACAATGTCGATAATCACGGTCAGCCTCCCAGTTTTGATTTGATCATCTCTTGCACCAGCTTCCCATCAAACTTGCCCTTCAACTCCTTCATGGCCAACGGCATTACCTTGCCGAAATCCTTCGGCACCGACGCGCCTGTCTCCCGAATGATGCGGTCGATTGTCTGCGCCGCTTCTTCAGGCGAAAGCTGCTTGGGGAGATAAGTGGAGATGACTTCGAGCTCGGCCCGCTCCTGCTGCGAGAGATCCGGCCGCCCCCCCTTTTCGTAAATCTCAATAGCTTCTTTCCGCTTTTTGATGGCGGTTGTCAACACGGATAGTTCTTCATCCGCAGTGATGGTGTGTCCTTCACCCCTCTTGGAAAGCTCGATGATGTGTGCCCTCAGAAGGCGCAGTGTCTGCAAACGGATCTTGTCGCCCGATTTCATTGCAGCCCTAAGGTCGTTGTTAATTTGTTCGCTGAGAGTCATACCAGGTTTCTCAAAATGAAAAAGGCAAGCGATGCGAGCGCTTGCCTTGCGTTGATGTTCCACGAATGGCTGACATCTGAGTTGTCTTCTCCGCTGCCTGTGTATCTCAAATTACTCAATTGACGGAGGAAAATCAATACGGAGGACTAATATCTCCCCGGGAAGTCCGATTGTTGTGCCATTGATCACACTTGCTTGGCGTGTGCCCGTCCTTCCCGCAGTGAGAACCACCCTTCCCTTCGAACGTTACCCCGCTATCGGTTCCAGGTACGTTGCAGTTTTCAATGCTTGAATTTGCTGAGGACCCAAGTCCCGAGGAGTAACAGGAGAGCTGTCGTAACGGTCGTTGGTCCGGCGGGCAAATCGAGTTTGAATGCAAGATACAGGCCGGCAATTGGTGGCAGCGATGCATATAGGACGGAAAGCAGGAAGATGTTCTTGACTTTGCGGGCGGTGAGCATTGCCCCCGCGGCCGGAATGACCAGGAAGCCGAAGACGAAAACGTCACCAACGACGCGTGTCGCGACAGAAACCGCTACTCCAACTGTGAGGTAGAAAACCAGCTCCCACGCTCTGGCGTTGAAGCCCTGCGTCGTTGCAGTCTCAGCGTCGAATGAAACGAAGATGAACGCCTTGTAGAAGAGAAGATGTATCGCCATGAGAACGAGGAAGACGCCTAACAGGAGATGAAATTGCTGCGCAGTGACAAACAGGATGTCTCCCTTGAGTATCGCTTCGATTTCGGAAACTTCGGCGGCGGCACTTTTCTGAATCATCAAGATGCGGAGAGCGATAGCTGCGACGAAACTCGCGCCCAGGACGGTGTCTCTCGGCACTGTCTTGCTCTGCAGCATCCAGGCAAACGACATCGTCACGAGAACCGTAAAGACCATCGACCCGTAGACCGGCTCAAAGTCGGCAAACGGAAGGTGGGAGAATGCAATGCCGGCCACGGCGACTTGCGTGAGCGTCGCTCCCACGAACACGACGCGTTTCGACACAACGTAGACCCCGAGGTATGCGCAGAGGAGTGCGGCGACCAGACTTCCGAGAAGCGCATACGGGAACTCCGTAATGATAGTTCGGAAGATTTCAACGTCAGACACTTTTCCCTCTTGCGATGATGACCTTTGTGCCCATCCACTCCCCCACTGTCACCGGGAGGTTGTAGATCCGTGTGAGATTTGCTTCGGACAGAATCTCGTCGACGCTTCCCACCTGGAAAAACTGAAGTTCCACGAGCATGATTTTCTTGACGTAGTTCGCCACATCGCTCAACAAGTGGCTCACCATGATCACCGTCAGCCCATGCTCGCTGTGAAAGTGCTTGATGAGATCCATGATCGCTGTTCGGGAGGCCAGATCCATGCCGTTCGTAGGTTCGTCGAGGATCAGGATTTCGGGTTCCGCGGCAAGTGCCCGAGCAATCAGCGCCCGCTGTTTCTGACCCCCGGAAAGATCGCGGTACGAAGATGAGGCATAGTCAAGAAGGTCGACATGAGCAAGGGCCTCGAGGACTGATGAGCGGTCTGTGCTTGTCGGAACGCGAACCAATCCCAGGCGGCCGTAGCGTCCCATCATGACGACATCGAAGACCGTGAACGGCATGATCGGATCGATTGAGTCACGCTGCGGCACATAACCGATACGAAGTCTTTCTGAAGATCTACCCCTCACCTTGACGGTTCCTCGCTGAGGTTTCAGGATTCCGAGGATAGCCCGCACGATTGTGGTCTTTCCTGATCCATTCGGCCCGACGATCCCAACGAACTCCCCTTCTTCAATAGAAAAGGAGACATTGTTCGCGATTATCTTTCGACGGTACCCGAGCGTGACTGCCTCGAATTGGACAAGCGCCTGATCTGAAGTCTTCATTGCGTGATCAACGGGATGTTGGTGTTAGCGTGAGGCGAGATGGCATCGATGTTCGCTGCCGTATTCAATCTACGAACCTTTCGCTGCTGATACGATTGTGCGGATGTTGTAATCGATGAGGTGTAGATAGTCGTCAGTTCCCTCCAATCCGCCGACCGACGTGCTGAGCCGTACAAGTTTTGCACCAGCTATTTTCGCGATCTGGCCGGGCGTGTTATCTTCGTAGTACTGCTCAAGCCCGACGATCTTTACACCTGCACTCCGCATGAGTTGGATCAGTTCGGTTGAATGCGAAGGAGTCGGCGGTATGCCGGGCTTTGGCTCAACGTATCCCACGACGGAGAGCCCAAATCGCTCCACAAAGTAGCTGAAGCTTGTATGGTAGGTCACGAGCTTAGTCCCTTTCAACGGTTTCATGAGCGATGTCCACTCTGCCATCTTTGTGTCGATCTTCTTCAGATACGCGATCATGTTCGATCTGAAGTACTCGGCATCGCCGGGCGATACCTTGACAAGGTTGTCAAGAATCTCGGCGAGGATGGTCTTGACATTCTCGGGATCAAGCCAATAGTGTGGATTGCCGAGAGGGTGAACGTCGCCCATACTTGCGTCAACTTTTGCCAACGGCACTTCCAGTTTCTTAATGTTCTTCGAGCAGTCGACGACGATCAGGTTCGGATTCCTCGAACCATCAATGATTTGGGGAGCCCAGATCTCCAACTGCATTCCGATCGTGACGAAAAGACTGGCTGATTTCAGCTTGAGCATGTAGCTGGGCTTGATCTCGATGTAGTGGGGATTTTGCGATCCGCGCACCAGGAAATCGACCTCCACTTTGTCCCCCCCGACGGCTTTCGTGAATTCAGCCAAATCACTCAAACTCGTTACTACCTTGATTTTGGCAATACCTGCTGACGCGAGACTCATCAAGATCGTGATCAGGAAAATGATTCTTCTCATTGTTCTCATCCTTGTGTGAAATCGCTGTCCTTTGCTAGAAAGGGTGCGCTTTGTGCGGACCCATGGAGAACATGAATTGCAGAGCTATGGTGTTAACGACGAGGGCCGGAGCTGCCGTTGAAATCGTGCGAGTGTATTGGTATTGCAGTCTGAATGCTGCAGTTTCCTCAACGGGATAGTACCCAAAGAAGACCCCCCCTCCCTGCACTTTGTCCGTTTTGCTGTAGGGCGACTCCGACCAATCATACCTGGCACCGATACTGAATACCTTGCCAAACTGTAAATCGCCGTACACATAAAATCCCCCCGTCGTAAGGGTGTGCGGAACGGAACGGATCCGAATACCTGGCACTGCCGCTACCTTGCGAGTGTTGATCAGTCCCTCGCCCTGCAACACGAGCGAGGTGTAGGAGCTCGGTTTCCATTTGTACTTGAAGTCTAAGTTCGAATAGTAGAACCGGAGCCGGGCGTACGGGTCGTGGATTCCCGTGAGACCGCTGACCCCGATCTCAAGGTCGCTGTTTTCTCCGACCGGAAAGAACATCATGAGCCGCCCGCAATTCGCGTAGTAGACATCGGAAGAAAGTGTGTCGATCAAACCCGGCCCTCCTGTCCGAACTCCCATTGCAGGATTGAGCACGGCGACTGAATTGCCTCGCAACACATCGACGGTAAGCCGCGTGTAAAGCACATCGCCTGTCGGGATGAGGATGCTTGCGGACAGCCCGAGGTCGTTGACTCCCTCTTCGCCGAGGAACCGTTCAAGGCTCAGGGGCTTCGATAGAAAAGACCAGCCATGCGGATGAACCGTGTTGAGTTTCCCAAACTCGGCGAGATACTTCCCGATACGTGCATTGAGGTCGAGAGGCAAGCCCCTCAGGAACGTAGCGTACGCCTCTTCGATCTCTATCGGCTCCTCCCCTGTTCCGGCCTTGGCCAGGAACACATCGGCGCGGGCATACGGATTGAGGTAGGATTGGACGGCAAGCTCGAATTCCTCGAGCTTGAATTGAGGTCGGCTGAAGACGCGACGTGCGGGTAGTTCCAGCCCGTCGTTTGATTCGAGCCGGAATCGCGGGATAATACTGATCTCCGGGTTCAGCGTTGTCTGTGCAGTCAGATCAAAACAGCAGCAGAATATCAACGCCACAGTCGTCGCACTCATGCAGAACATTTTCATGAAGCGCCCCTTGGGGAGTTGGATGGATGACTGGACGCATCAGCGGCGCGACAGAACGCGCCGCCGATTGCATGCGAGGAGGAAATTGGATCAGGCTTGTGTAGTTGGAGGACCGCGCTTTGGATAAGCGAAGTCGTTGCGCTTCTCAGGACGAGGGCTTGCTTTTGCTGGGACGGCACCGACGGGAGTGATCCTCGATTCGTCAAGGTCTGCGGGAACCGACGCAACGAAAAGTCCGGCCCGCAGGCAAGCGAGACAAGTATCTCCCGCGTGAAGGTCCCTGTGAAGTTCCGTGGACCCGCAGGTATGCAACCTGATGGTTTGCTTGCTGTTCCCTCCTCCGAAGAGAAGATGATCGTGCGATGTCAGGACGAGTACCGGCGTCCAGACGAGCAGGAGAATCATGACAGCAGTCAGGAAGAAGGAACTGATGGTCTTCAGCATCGTGTACAAAGTAAAACCGTGCGAGGTCAAATGCAACCGGCATGCATCGATTGCATCTGTGACACTTTCCTGGTATCTTGTAAAAAAAGACGAGACCAGCTAGCATGAAAACCATCATTTGTATTGTTTGGTTCCTCGGAATGGTGCTTTCGGTTCAAGCACAGGAGCAAAATGCTCCAGTTGTTGGGGATACAGCGCCGGATTTCACGCTGCCGTACGCGACGAAAGACTCGATTGCCAAATCTCCCTTGAAGCTCGCTGATCTTGTCGGAAAGCGGGCCGTTGTGCTGGCCTTCTATCCTGCAGATTGGAGCACAGGGTGCACAAAGGAAGTCTGCACGCTTCGTGACAATTTCGCTGCTCTGCAAAGCCTCGATGCGGAAATTCTTGCCGTGAGCGGAGACTATGTGTGGTCGCACCACGAATGGGCGAAGTTCCACTCTCTTCCCTTCCGACTCCTGAGCGATCACTCTCATGCTGTGGCCAAACTCTACGGCAGCCTCAACGAGAAATCGCTGTACAACAGGCGAACAGTGTTTGTTATCGACAAGCGGGGAAAGATCGCCTATGCAAACATGGCCTACAGTGTATCCGATCTTCAGGATTTTGAGAAGCTGCAATCAGCACTGTCGGCGGTCAAGTAATTGACGGGGTATGGGCCTGTGAGGCGGACGGACTGCTCTCATCGCAAATCTGCCATCCGGTAATGGCTCACGGTCAGTGATATCCTCGCCCGACCAACCGGCTGCGTCCCCCGCAGGACTCAGGAAACCATTTGAGCTCCGTTGGCGTTATTTGATGGTGCAGCATCCTTCCTTCGCTGGGAAAATCCGACGCACCGAATCAACAGGCAAACCTTATGAAACGCATTGCATTCTGTGCTCTTCTTGTCGTCACCTCCGGATCGATCGTTCTGGGCAATGGAACAGATTCCCTGCGGCATCCCGATGAGCGCCATCTCCGTAATGTCCGCCAACTCACATTCGGCGGAACAAACGCTGAAGCGTACTTTTCGTTCGACGCAACGAAACTCATCTTCCAGTCAACACGCCCACCACGCAGTTGCGACCAGATCTTCACCATGAACATCGACGGGTCTGCACAAAGCCTCGTCAGCACAGGAAAAGGGAGAACGACCTGCGCGTACTTCTATCCAGGTGGACAGAAGATTCTCTATGCGTCCACTCACGCGCATGCTCCAGAGTGTCCCCCCACTCCAGACAAATCGAAAGGGTACGTTTGGGGAGTTTTCAACGACTATGACATCTTCGTCGCAGATTCCGATGGTTCGCACCTCCTGCCTCTCACTGCGAGTTCCGGCTATGATGCCGAGGCTACGATCTCCCCAGAAGGTGACAAGATCGTCTTCACCTCGTCACGCGACGGTGACCTGGAGTTATATGCGATGGACCTTGACGGTTCTAACGTACAACGAATCACGCATTCGCTTGGATATGATGGGGGAGCATTCTTTTCCTGGGATGGCAAGAGCATCGTTTATCGCGGATATCATCCGGAGCTTCCATCTGAAGTGTCTGAGTATAAAACGCTCCTCGATCAGCAGCTGGTGAAACCGGGGAAAATGGAAATTTTCACTTGTGACGCGGACGGAAAGAACCAGAAGCAGCTGACAAACAATAACGCCGCGAATTTTGCACCCTTCTTCTTCCCGGACAATAAGCGTGTGATGTTCTCGTCGAACATGAATGATCCAGGCGGAAGATACTTTGATCTCTTCGTTATGAAGACAGACGGCTCCGGATTGGAGCATGTCACGTATGGGGGTCATTTCAACTCATTCGCAATGTTTTCCGACGACGGCAAGAAGATTGTTTTTGTATCCGACCGGAATGCGAAGAATCGCTACGAGTTCAATGTGTTCCTCGCCGACTGGGTGGAATAACAAAGTTGCCGAGGAAGATAATCGCCACGATTCTCAATGTAAAGACTGACTATCCGGGGTGAAGCACATGAGATTGAAAGGGAAAAGGATTGTCATCACGGGAGGATCCAAAGGCTTGGGTCGAGCCCTCGCGATCCGCTTTGCGGAAGAAGGCGGGCGTGTGGCAATCTGTTCACGAACTTTTGATGAGTTGAACAGAGTCGCGCTGGAGCTGGCGGTTCACGGTCATCCACCGCTGTTCGCGGCATGTGATATCGCGGATGCAGAGCAGCTGGGCCGTTTCTCGGAACTTGTGCTTTCGGAATTTGGTTCAGTCGACGTCCTTGTGAATAATGCCTCCCTGCTCGGACCACGTATCGAAATCGCGGATTGGACTCAGGCCGCATGGCAACGTGTCATCGACGTGAACGTTAATGGTTTGTTCGCGGTCACCAGGGCTTTCCTTCCTTCAATGATTCGCCAGCGTTCGGGCTCAATCATCAATGTCGGATCTTCTGTCGGCAAACGAGGTCGGGCACGCTGGGGCGCTTATGCGGTCTCGAAGTTCGCTCTGGAAGGATTTACCCAGACGTTAGCTGAGGAAGTCAGGAAGCTGGGGATCAGGGTTAACTCGGTGAATCCGGGCGCTCTGGATACGGACATGCGCCACGCGGCCTATCCGGATGAAGATCGATCCAGACTTAAGAAGCCGGCAGAGATCACTGACGTATTCGTCTTTCTCGCTGGAGATGAGAGTCGGAGCACCACGGGTGAATATTTGGATGCACAAGAGTATCTAAGAACCAAAAAGGAGATTGCATGAGAAAGTGTTCACAACTGAGAGCAATGATCTGGCTGGTGATGCTGTTTGTACCGAGAATTGCACTATCTCAATCGAGTCCAGCCATCACTGCCGCAGAGATTCAGAAGCACGTCAAGTTTCTGGCATCGGACCAACTTGAGGGCCGGTTGACCGGATCGAAAGGAGGAGAAGCCGCGGCTCAGTACATCGCCAGGGAGTTTGAAACCTACGGACTCAAGCCGGTCGGCAACGGGGGTACATTCTTCCAGAAATTCGAGTTCGTCTCCGGGGTCAAGCTGGGAGATGCCAACGCATTTTCCTTCGCCCGGGCCGGCGAGAGTGAGATTGTGGAATTGAATAAGGATTTTCGACCGCTTGGGTTTTCGGCGAATGAATCGTTTGATGGTGGAGTCTTTTTCGTTGGATACGGCATTTCCGACACGGCAAAGAGCTATGATGACTATGCAGGTGTGGATGTCAGCGGTAAGGCGGTAATCGTATTCAGGAACACTCCTCCTTCTGATTCCATGCGGAACTTCGGACCGTATTCTTCTCTCCGCTACAAGGCTTCAAAAGCACGGGAAAAAGGCGCAAAGGCCTTGATTATCGCGGCTGGACCGGAAGATTCCGACACTGACGACCTGATCAAGCTCACGTATGATAATGCGACGGGAAACGCCGGCCTGCCAGCAGTCAATATCACTCGGAGGGTTGCCGATCAGCTCCTGGCCGGCAATGCAACTTCGGTAAAGGCACTTCAGAAAAAGCTGAATGAGACGAGGAAGCCAAACTCATTTGAGCTTACAAAAGTCAATGTGGACTTGAAAACAAGCCTAAAGGAAATTCGACAAACCACGGTGAATGTCGTTGGTTTTCTTGAAGGTAATGACCCCCAGCTCAAAAATCAGATTGTAGTTATAGGCGGACATTATGATCACCTTGGCATGGGTGGCGAAGGGACCGGTTCGCTTCGGCCAGACACGGTAGCGATCCATCACGGTGCTGACGACAACGCATCCGGTACGGCAGGTGTGCTCGAACTTGCCCAAGCATTTGCCAGCAGCAAGGAAAGCCTGAAGCGGAGCATGCTGTTCATCGCCTTCACAGGTGAGGAGTTGGGAATGCTGGGCTCAGGTTACTATGTCAATAACCCGATTTTTCCGCTCCAGCAGACGGTGGCGATGCTGAACATGGACATGATAGGCCGGTTGAACAATAAGACGCTGATTGTTTACGGTGTGGGGACGTCTCCAGGATTCGAGGCACTGACTGCGAAGTACAACAAGGATTCAACTTTTGTGCTGAAGCTGAACAAAGACGGGTACGGTCCGAGTGATCAAACCTCGTTCTACGGAAAGGGAGTGCCCGTTTTCCACTTTTTCACAGATATACACTCAGATTACCACAAGCCGTCTGACACTTACGACCGCCTCAACTATCCTGGCGAAGAAGAGATTTTGTGGTACATCGAGGCGATCGCGAAAGAGCTCGACACAACAACGGACAGGCCGCAATACGTAGCAGTCGAGATGCCCCGCCAGCCCGCGGCAGGTAGGAGCATGCGAGTCACCATGGGGACCATCCCTGATTTTAGCGAACAGGTCCAGGGGTTTAGAATTTCCGGCGTGCATGAGAGAGGTCCGGCAGCAATGGCTGGAATGCAGGGGGGTGACATTATTGTGAAATTCGGCAGGGTTGAAATCAAGAACATCTATGATTTCATGTATGCCCTCGGAGAGTACAAGCCCGGTGATGAGGTGGATGTTGTGTTCAAACGCGGGAATGATACCAAGACGGTCAAGGTGAAACTCGAGAAGAGGAACTAACAGGTAAGTCATCAGCCTCGGACACGAGTCCGAGGCTGATCTTGATGCTATTCAATCTCAGTCAGCGTCATATATTTCGTCGTGCCATCTTTCATGAGAGTCTCCAGCTGATTCACCAACTCCTCACTTTTTTCATCCTGATCGTCCTCGAGGGCATCAAACTCCTCCGGAGAATTGCTCGTAAACTGTTCGACGAAGGAGTTCTTCTTCCCTTTCTGCTCAAAGACCGCATAGTCTTTCTTTCTCACCATGTGGAAGTGGTTCTTCATTTCCCTCACGAGCGCGAGATACGTTTCGCGCTTTTCCGGGTCGATGTCGTAGGAAATTTGAAGCAGAACTTTCGGCATATGATAGGTTCTCCCTTGGTTGATACGAGGTCTTCTTACTCGAATTTCTTCAGAGCTTCGCGAACTTCGCGCTCGTTCATTCCGAAATAATGTCCAAGTTCGTGGAACAGCACCTCCACGATACGGTGCTCAACCTCATCATCGGAATTGCAGACGCTCTCAATGTTCTGCTGATACAATGTAATCTTGTCTGGCCCTACCGGGTACATTCCGTAGGAAGTCCCGCGATGCGGCAGTGGAACACCCTGGTAAAGACCCAAGAGGCTGCGTTTCCCCGCCCGTGAGCGCGCAAGCGCATCTATCGACGGGAAATCCTCCACGACGATCTGGACGTTCTCCACCTTCCCTTTGAAAGTGTCAGGGAGACTCTCAAACGCTCGGTCGGCGATTTCTTCGAACCGTTCCCTGGTCACTCTCCCGCTCCCCTCTTCCTAGAGTTGATCGCCCAAGTGGAACTGCTGGGACACGACGAGGACAGCGCCCCCGAGAATTGCCACCGTCCCGAGCACAGCAATCAGTGCCTTTCCCGTGTTCAGCTGGTGACCTACCCGAGTGCCGAGCACAGCGAGCGCCAGACTCCACAGCGCCACGACAGCGTCAAACCCGACAAGAATGATGTACGAGAGCGGTTTGACCGTGTACGGATGCGGATTCCACGTGAACATGTACATCCCAAATGTCAGCAGCTCGATCGGCAGAAGGATGAAGACCGTGAGGGCGATCGGAGTCAGCGAGTATCCGATCAAACCTAACGAGCCTCGGAATCCCGTCTTCCCGCCGAGGAGTTTGGCCAATCCGTGATACGCCCCCGTCAGAACGATTGCAGCTGCCAGGCCCAGGATGACCCCTGCCCCCAGAGCCGACCACATGAGGTCGAGAAGGTTCTCAAAGTACCTTCCGAGCCTGAATAACCAAAATCCCGTGAACGAAAGGCTTATGCCAAAGAGGGTGAATAGAAACAGCACGTAATTCTTGTGTTCGGCGAGGGTTATCGTGCGAAACGCTTTACGGGGAGATTCGAGAACCGTCCAGCCGGTTTCAAAGAGATCGAGATTCGGTACGCGATCCTGGATGAAACCCCTGCAATGTGAGCACGTTACGGCAAAATCGTTGTTTTCTGCATGGCAGACAGGGCATTGAATCATCGCGTTCCGAATTAGTTCCGCGACAATGTATGAAGATTGACCCTCGGAAGCAATGGATTTCTCATCAGATCGGGTCCGACAAAGTGCGGCTCAAGATGGAAGCACAGCGAACTTGGCCGTGAAGTGTCGAAGGACCGGTGCCTCCTCGATGATTCGATATCCTCTTAGTCGGGTTCGCCTGGCGTAGACATCGAGAACTACCTCGATGACATAGTCGATGTGGCTTTGGGTGTAGACCCTGCGCGGGATGGCGAGGCGGACAAGCTCCATCGGCGGTGACACCAGTTTACCGGACGCATCGTATTTCCCGAACATCACGCTGCCGATCTCTACCGAGCGGATACCGCCGGCCCGGTAAAGCTCGCACACGATGGCTTGGCCGGGGTACTGATCGGGCCGCAGATGTGGGGCAAACCGCTTTGCGTCGAGATAGATCGCGTGTCCCCCCGGCGGCTCGACAATCGGCACTCCCCCGCCCACCAGCTTCTGGCCAAGGTATTCGACGGATCGAATACGATAGGTCAGGTAGTGTTCGTCCAGAATTTCCTCAAGCCCCTGGGCAATCGCCTCAAGATCGCGGCCGGCCAAACCGCCATAAGTTGTGAATCCTTCGGTCACGATGAGGAGGTTTCGGGCGTTGGCCGCGAGCGCGTCGTTGTTGAGAGCGAGAAATCCTCCCATGTTGACAAACGCGTCCTTCTTTGCGCTCATGGTACAACCATCGGCATAGGAGAACATTTCGTGCGCGATCTCAGCGGCACTTTTCGTCGCGTATCCGGGCTCGCGTTTCTTGATGAAAAAAGCATTTTCGGCAAACCGACAGGCATCGAGGAACAACGGAATATTGTACTGCCTCAGAAGTGCTTTCGTGTCCCGGATGTTGGCCATGGAGACAGGTTGGCCGCCACCGGAATTATTTGTGATAGTGATCATACAGAGCGGAATGTTCTGAGGCCCGACTCTGTCGATCAAAGCCTTGAGAGCCGGGACATTCATGTTGCCCTTGAAATCGGCGATGAGATCTGGCTTCTTCCCTTCGTCGGTTGGGAGGTCGACACCTTCGGCTCCAGAAAACTCCACATTCGCACGTGTGGTGTCGAAGTGAGTGTTGTTGGGAATGATCTTCCCTTTCCCTCCGACAAGCGTAAACAGTATCTTCTCCGCCGCCCTTCCTTGGTGGGTTGGAATGATATGCTTGAAACCGGTCAGCGATCGCACTGCCTTTTCAAAGCGGAAGTATGATCGCGAGCCTGCGTACGCCTCATCGCCGTCGAGAATACCTGCCCACTGTTTTGCACTCATCGCGGATGTTCCGCTGTCGGTGAGAAGGTCGATGAGCACGTCGTCGGCGCGAATCAAGAACGGGTTGAAGAAAGCCTCCTCAAGAATCTTCTCACGCTCCGCTTCGGTGGTAAAATGTATTGGCTCGACGGACTTGATCTTAAATGGTTCAATGATGGTCTTCATGGATTCCCTTTGGTCATCGTCTGCAATCTTGAAGTGGATCGGCAATCAACATGAGGGGGATCGGCGCCTACCGCGAGCGTCATTTTGCCCATAATGAAAAGCCCCTCCGGGGAGGGGCATCGGTGTGTTGGAATTTCATTCGGCGTCGTACTGAACGATTGAGAAAATGTCGTAGCGACCAAGTGCTGCCCGGCCCCTGAGAAAGTTCAGTTCGATAAGGAAGGAGAGCCCGGAAATCTCGCCGCCGAGGGACTCAACGAGCTTGCAGGCCGCCGACATGGTCCCGCCTGTGGCCAACAGGTCGTCGTGGATCAAGATTTTCTCGCCGGGACTGATGGCATCGCGATGGATTTCGATGCTGTCGGTGCCGTATTCCAGAGCGTATTCCTGGCGAACTGTTTCTGCCGGCAGTTTGCCCAGCTTTCGAATCGGTACGAAACCGGCCTTGAGCCGAAGGGCGAGCGCGGCACCGAGAATGAATCCACGCGATTCGATACAAACGACTTTGTCGATGGTCCGGCCTGCATAGTGAGACTGCAACACATTGACAGCCTGTTCGAACGCGGCAGGATTCTTCAAGAGCGTCGTGATATCTCTGAATATGATGCCGCGTTTTGGAAAATCAGGCACGCTGCGGATGAATGTTGCGAGCGGGTGCTGTTCGGTGCTCATACGACACTCAGGTTCCCTACGGGTGTTACCATTGCACAGGTTCTTTCTTCAGAAACGCTTCGATCCCCTTTTTGCAGTCATCGGTCATTCGAGTGAGCGCGTTGAGGTTCGAAGCATAGCTCAGAGCGTCGTTGACGGACATCCCGTGAATGCGCGAGAAGAGCTCCTTGATGAGGCCGAGCGACGATGAACTGCATTGTTTCACGATCTCCTGTGCCAGGTGATTTCCGTACTCCTCGATTTCCGTCTCCGGCACAACCGTATTGACGAGGCCGATTCGGTGGGCTTCCTCCGCAGCGATCACATTGCCACGAAGGGTTAATTCGCGCGCATTACCCTCTCCGACTCTACGAATGAGGAAAAAGAGGACGATTGCCGGTACGACCCCGATGCGAGCTTCTGTGTAGCCAAATCGCGCCGTTTCCTTCGAGGCGATCACAATGTCGCAAACAGTCGCGAGCCCGCAGCCCCCGGCGAGGGCGTTGCCCTGCACCAGGGCGATGACGGGTTTTCGCCCGGTGTAGATTTGCAGGAAGAGCCGCATGAGACTGTTCGATTCTTCCTGGTTCTGGATGAAGTCAAACTTCGAGATTTTTTGGAGGTAGGCGAGATCGGCGCCGGAACAGAAGGACTCACCTTCGGCCTTGAGGAGGATCACCTTGACACCCGGGTCTCGGTGCGCTGACTGGAAGGCAGTCGTGACCTCAGAAACCATGAGGTCATCGAGAGCGTTATGCTTTTCTGGCCGGCTGAGCGTGATCGTGCGGATGCGATGCTCAGTTTGGGTTTTAATGCGCGTGAAATCCATATAAGGGAGCCTTGTTGGGAATGAAAGTACCAAGAAGGTGAGTGAAATGCAAGAAAGCTCAAGTAATGAAAGAGGTCCTGGCGCGACACCAGGACCTCTCGTGAACATGTACTCCAGCCACCCATCTCAGGCATCATAATACAGCAGGAACTCGTACGGATGCGGTCGCAATTGCATGGGCTCCACTTCCTTCTCTCTTTTGTATTCAATCCAAGTTTCGATCACATCCTCTGAAAAGACATCGCCGCGCAAGAGGAATTCATTATCGTTCTCAAGGGCTTCGAGCGACGCTGCCAGCGATCCGGGCGTCGAAGGCACATCCCGCAGTTGCTCTCGAGTCATGCCGTAGATATCTTTGTCCAGAGGTTTCCCCGGATCGATTTTGTTGATGATCCCGTCCAGGCCTGCCATGAGCAAGGCCGCAAAGCCTGTGTAAGGATTGCACGTTGGATCGGGGCAGCGGAATTCGATGCGCTTGGCTTTCGGATTTGTTGAATACATCGGAATCCGGACTGAAGCTGACCGGTTGCGCTGTGAATAGGCAAGATTGACGGGAGCTTCAAACCCGGGCACGAGTCTCTTGTATGAATTTGTCGTGGGATTCGTGAAGGCACAAAGTGCGGGGGCGTGTTTGAGGAGGCCTCCAATATAGTACATCGCCATCTCACTCAACCCGGCATAACCATTTCCAGCGAACAGGGGTTTTCCTCCCTTCCAAAGACTCTGGTGGATGTGCATGCCGGAGCCATTATCACCGAATATTGGTTTGGGCATGAACGTGACTGTCTTGCCATGCTTCTTTGCCACATTCTTTGTGACGTATTTGTACAGGAGGTAATTGTCGGCCATTTTTACCAACGTATCGCGCTTCATGTCTATTTCTGTTTGGCCGGCTGTGGCAACCTCGTGATGATGCACTTCGACAGCTATTCCAACAGCTTCGAGAGTCAGAACCATTTCAGAGCGGAGGTCCTGCAGGCTGTCGATTGGCGGGGCCGGGAAGTACCCCTCTTTGAATCGCGGCTTATGGCCGAGGTTTTGCCCATCATCTGCACCACTATTCCAAAATCCTTCTTCAGAGTCGAGATAGTAGTATCCGAACTGATGAGATTGATCGAACCTCACGTGGTCAAGGATAAAGAACTCAGGTTCCGGGCCAAAGAAAGCTGTGTCGGCCAGGCCAGTTGAGCGAAGATAAGCTTCAGCCTTCTTCGCGACATGTCTCGGGTCCCTTGAGTAGGTTTCATGTGTGATGGGATCGGCGATGTCGCAAATGAGACTCAGCGTGGGCACAGCCGTGAAAGGGTCCATAAAGGCCGATGAAGGGTCAGGAAAAAGGAGCATATCGCTTTCGTGAATCTTCTGAAATCCGCGAATGCTCGATCCGTCGAAGCCGATGCCCTCCTCGAAGATGTCCGATGAAAATTCCGACGCAGTAACGGAAAAATGCTGCCACTGGCCGATCAAATCGGTGAACTTCAGATCGATGATCTTGACGGAATGGTCCTTGATCATTTTCATGACCTTCTCCACCCCGGTGGTCGCCTTTACGTTGGTGGCCATAAGACTCCTTTGCAGTTAAACGGGTAGTGTTATTTGTGATTTTGAATTTTGATGTTCGTGGTCTCTTTCGGGCTGGAAAGGACGATGCTCGTCGTGGTCTTGGTGACACCCGTCCACGACTGAATCTTTGCGAGAAGTTTCTCCAGGCTGGCGGTGTTCGCAGTCCGAATCTTCAGGAGATGAGTCCCTTCGCCCGTGATAGCGTGGCATTCGAGGATATCCTCTTGTGAAGAGACGTGATCGACGAACGTTGAGTAGTGTCTCGATGAATCCACTGTTGCGAGGAGGAATGCCGTTATATCCTTTCCAAGCATGTGATGGTTGAGCTTGGCGAAATAGCCAACGATGATACCGGCCTCTTCAAGCTTTCGTAGTCGCTCACTCGCTGCTGGGAGCGAAAGACCCACGCGCTCAGCGAGGTCATTGCGTTTAGTCCTTCCCCCTTTTTGAATGATCTCGAGTATCTTGTGGTCGATTTCGTCGAGCATTGGAACACCGTAGTTTATTAAGAAATTGGGTTGACGGCCTAATATACTTAAGTCCCGGATGCCATTCGCTTACAAAGATAAGGTAATCGGGGCGATAAGTCAAGGACAAATAATGAAAAAGCCCCCATCGAAATCCGACGGGGGCTTGAGCATGCCTTGGCTTCCTCAGGAAGGAAGCAATGCCTAGGTCGCCACATTATGCTTGACGACACCTTCATAAATTGTCATTTGCACGTCGAAATCCTGGTTCAAGACAACGAGATCCGCATCTTTGCCAACGGCAAGGATCCCCTTCTTGTGCTCCAGGCCCAGAACCTTTGCCCCGTTGAGGGATGCCATACGAACGGCATCGGTCATGGGAACGCCGACGAGTTTGACCATGTTCTTGACCGCCGCCTCCATCGTCAGGGTACTGCCGGCGAGAGTGCCATTTTCGAGAAGGGCTTTCTTCCCCCGAACGATGATCTTCTGGTCCATAAACGTGTATTCGCCATCCGGCATGCCGCTCGCCCTAATGGCGTCTGTAATCAGAATGATGCCCCCGTCACCTTTGATATTGTAAATCAGCTTCATCACTGCGGGATGGACATGGAATCCGTCAGCGATAAGCTCGACTTTGAGCTCATTTTGCAGCAAGGCTGCGACCGCCACGCTCGGCTGCCGGTGGTGAAAAGGAGTCATTGCGTTAAACAAGTGAGTGATGTGCGCGGCTCCGTTGTCAATGGCCATCAGAACCTCTTCAAACGTCGCCGCAGAGTGTCCGATAGAAAGCACAACCCCGTTCTTGGCCGCAGCCCGCATGACCTCAGCCATGCCGGGCAGTTCGGGAGCTAGCGTCATAAGGCGGATATATCCCTGTCCCGCAGCGTAGAGCTTGTTCCAGCCATCCACACTCGGTTGCCAGAGATAGTCGACCTTCATCGCACCGTGCCATTTCTTGTTGATGAAAGGTCCCTCGAGATGCATACCCCAAACATTGGAGTTCTTGGAGCTACTGCAGAATTCCGCGATGCGGCTAGCATCAGCCACCATATCTTTCTCCGGCTTGCTATACAAGGAGGCCAGGAGCCCTGTCGTGCCGTGCCGGAAGAAATGCTCGGAGATGTGTTCCACGGCCTCGCGGCTCATATCGGCGAAACCATAACCACCGCCACCGTGTACCAACAAATCGATATAGCCGGGTGTGAGGATCATTCCATCCAGGTCGTAAGTGCGTACACCTTTCGGAACGTTTATTTCGGCGGTCTTCCCAATCGCAGCGATTTTCTTACCTTCGACGACGAGAGCGCCTCGGGAGATGATGCGAAACGGGGTCACAATGTCAACGTTTCGGATGGCGAAGGTCATGAAGAATGCCCTGATCGTCTTACAGGTTTCGCGCTAGCGCGCAACTCGGCAATTGCTGCGCGAATATCCGGCTTGCGGAAGACGGATGTCCCAGCAACGAGTGCATCAGCGCCGGCCGCTGTCACGAGAGGCACCGTCTCTGTGTCGATACCGCCATCGACCTCCAGCCTGATGTCACGACCTGAGTCTGCGATCATCTCATGGATCTCCTCGAGCTTCCGGAGCGTGCTATGGATAAACGACTGTCCGCCGAAACCCGGATTTACGGTCATTACGAGTATCAGATCCACGTCATGGATAACATCAGTGAGCGTTGAGGAGGGAGTTGCAGGATTGATGGAGACTCCCGCCTTGGCACCAAGGCTCTTGATGTGGTTAATCGTCCGGTTGAGATGGAGACAAGCCTCCTGATGAACCGTGATATGGTCGGCGCCCGCATTTCGGAATGCTTCAAGGTGACGGTCAGGATGGACAATCATCAGATGAGTGTCCAGTGGAAGCCTTGTACACTTCCGAACAGCTTCGACGACGGGTGGGCCGATAGTGATGTTTGGGACAAAGCTACCATCCATGACATCGACATGAATCCAGTCCGCTCCCGCGGCCTCAGCATCGCGAACTTGTTGACCGAGGCAGGAAAAATCTGCTGCGAGAATTGAAGGTGCAATGTAAATCATAGGATGGTTTCAGTTTTGAAAATCGTTCGACCTTTCGCCCTTCTGGGCGACCACGAGGTCGATGGCGCGGCTGCTCGGGACAAGCTCGCCGGATTTTGGGAACTGGTCGATGACGGTGTTCGGCAAGAGCTCCGTGTTGATCTGATAGGTGATGTTGCCAATTCTCAATCCCGCCTGAATGATGATACGCTCTGCTTCGGAGAATGGCTTCTTGAGGACGTCTGGGACTGGAACCTGATCTGCACTCCGTCCCTGACTCACCACCACATTGATCACTCTGCCAGCTGAGACAACCGTGTTCTCGGGAGTATCCTGATCGCTGATTGTGCCCTGAGGGTACTCCTCAGAGACCTCATAGCGCGTGTTTCCGAGGACGAGCCCAAACCGTTCGAGGGCGAACATCGCGTCTCTCAGAGAGCGTCCGCGGAGCGACGGGACGTTCACCATGGGTTCTCCCCCGCTCACGGTCAGGTAGATTCCGCGGCCGAATTTTACTTCCGTCCCCGCCGGGGGATTCTGCACAACCACTGTGCCCTCGGGATACTGCTTGTCAGTGCGTGTGTCAGCCTTTTTCCCCGTCAAACCGGCCTGCGTGAGGAGTTGTATTGCCTCGTCGAGGGGACGGCCGACCACACCGGGCACCGTGGTCGTCTTCTCCTGCTGAACATACCGGGGCATTATGATATTGTTGAATAGATAGAAGAGGGCGACGAGAGCCATGACAATGATTGCTGGCGTTCGAAAATCCTTGACCCGTATGTTCTTCCAGCTCTTCACAGGAAAAAATATAGACAAACTTCGTCAGAGTTACAATATGGGTGAGCGGATCGCCAAGGAGGCACTTGCTCATCGTCCGGGCTCTCATTGATGAGCACAACATCAGGTTGGATTGTGTCGGGCCGCGCCGGAAGTTCACTGCTGATGGACGCCCTCTGCGCCGACTCCAGAACACATCCATCAATGAGAGCCGAGAGCCAGCGCCACATTGCCAACCATCCGGACTCCCACGCGCCGATCGACAAGCTCCCCGATTACCATCTCTCTCGATAACTTCGGATCGTGTTTCGACAGAAGTGGGGCACGCGTTGTTTCCCAGAAGGTTGCACTTGCTCCTGCCGAGGGTCAAGGGTGATCTGCGTTGCATTTCTCTCCAATCTTGTCTATATTTCGCACGTTTCAGAAGGAACATCAGAAGAAAGACAGATTTCATCGACCATCCGGAGAACCCATTGGCTGAGCGACACTCTTACAGAAAGCTTGTTGAGCAGGCAGTGCTCGCGAAGAAGCGTGCCCATGCTCCCTACTCACATTTCAGGGTCGGTGCCGCTCTCTTGACATCTGGAGGTCAGGTGTACACTGGATGTAATATCGAAATCAGCACCTACGCGCTCACCATCTGCGCGGAGCGAACAGCGATCTTCAAGGCTATGTCGGAGGGCCAGACGAAATTCAAGGCAATTGCCGTCGTGTCGGATGATCCCGGTTTCACTCCGCCGTGCGGCGCGTGCCGGCAAGTCTTAATGGATCTGGCAGGTAATATCGATTTTGTGATGGTCACTGGACGCGGTGCGACGAAAGTCTTGAAACTGAATTCGCTGCTCCCGCACGCATTCGGCCAAAAGAACCTCGAACGAACGAAAAAGAGACGCCACTGAAATATGGATACGTCAGAGCTTCACAGTGTTCCCAGGCAAACCGGGTGGATTGAGGTGGTTTGCGGATGCATGTTTAGCGGAAAGACCGAGGAACTGATACGGAGGGCACGCAGGGCGGAGATTGCGAAACAGAAGGTGTCGATCTTCAAACCCCGTATTGACAATCGTTACAGCGCGGAGCACATCGTCTCGCACAGCGAGCAGTCGCTCACTTCGCTCGTCGTTGACGACGCAGAGGAGATCCTTGCACTCTGTAAGGATGCTCAGGTTGTCGGTATTGATGAGGGACAGTTCTTCAAATCGAACCTTGTCGATGTGTGCGAGAAGCTTGCCAACCAGGGAAAGCGAGTCATCGTAGCTGGCTTGGATCAAGACTACAAAGGAAAGCCCTTCGAGCCCATGCCCCAGCTCCTGGCTGTGGCAGAGTATATCACGAAGACGCTCGCGATTTGTGTCGTGTGCGGTAACCCTGCGGATCGGACGCAGCGCAAGACGCACCATGCGGACCGGGTGGTCGTCGGTGCCAAGGATATTTATGAGGCGCGATGTCGGCATTGCTTCGAGCCGCCGGCCGAATAGACGCTGCATTGAGTCGCTCCTGTCCGGTGATCCCGTCGGAGTACATCTTGCCCGGCATATCGGTTTCCTTGGGTGCAGATCACACCCGCTGTGAGCGGCCTTCAGAGAACTAACAAGGAATCGCAGCGCTTGCGCGACAACTCGAAACTTCGTGACGCAGTAGCCTACCTTGCTTCCAAGACCGCAGTGAAACCGGTGGCCGCGATTGTTCTCGGTTCCGGCCTCGGTGATTTTGCTGACCAGGTGGTCGATCCCCTTGTCATTGACTCGCGGTCAATTCCTTTCTATCCGACCTCCAGCGTTCAGGGTCACGAGGGGAAGCTCGTTTTCGGCAGGATCCGAGGCGATGGCCGAGAGTCGGTTCCGCTTCTGGTATTCAAGGGGCGTGTCCATTTCTACGAATCGGGCGATCTGCGGAGTCCGGTGTTTCCGATAGAGGTTGCGAAGGCACTCGGAGTACGATACCTGCTGGTCACGAACGCCGCTGGAGGAATAAACCGGCGGTTCGTTGCCGGCGATCTAATGTTGATCACGGATTTCATCAATCTGTCATTCCTCAACCCTCATAGGTCATCTGCAGATTCCTTTCCAGGTCCATTTAATGCTGAAGGGGTCTCGTATTTGGACGAAAAATTCGCGGGATCGATTCATGCCGGAGCACAGAAACTCGGGTTCAAGCTGCAACAGGGTACCTATTGTTGGCTCAAAGGTCCCTCCTACGAGACAAAGGCTGAGATAGAAATGCTCCGGCGGCTGGGCGTCGACGCAGTGGGAATGTCGACTGTTCCGGAAATCGTGACTGCGACCGAATTGGGGATCAGGACGGCGGCGATCTCGCTGATTTCAAACCTGGCAGCCGGGCTGAACCCAGAGCCGCTATCTCATGACGAA